>FWPU01000405.1_pt1 | contig 139440 bp, 118 predicted proteins | sample 2228361 | NCBI WGS metagenome assembly FWPU01 (sample SAMEA103939777, study PRJEB20133) | metagenome | reverse complement strand
CTCCCCCTCGTAGAGGGAGGGCTGGGGAGGGGGTAACCTCCCCTCGTAGGGGGAGGGCTGGGGAGGGGGTAAGCTCATGCCTACCCGCCGCCCTCAACTTCGAAGTCAGCAAGCTCTTCTCAAGTAACACCAATGGACCAAGAACGCCTTGTCCAACTGCTGGACCGCTTCCCCGAAATCCGCGTGCTGGTGGTAGGCGACTTCTTCCTGGACCAGTACCTGGTGATTGACCGCCGGCTGAGCGAGGTGTCGCTGGAGACCGGCCTGGAGGCGTATCAGGTTGTGGAGGTGCGCTGCAGCCCGGGCGCCGCCGGCACCGTAGCGTCCAACCTCCGTGCGCTAGACGTCAACGTCGCGGCTCTGGGCATCATGGGCGACGACGGCCACGGCTACGAGCTGCGCCGAGGGTTGGTGGAGCGCGGGGTGGACGTGGAGCCGATGTTACAGCTCGCCGACCGCTTCACCCCCACCTACACCAAGCCCATGCTGCGGGAAGCCGACGGCCGCGAGCACGAGATCCAGCGCCTGGACATCAAGAACCGCGTGCCTTTGCGGGCGGAAGTCGAGGCGACCATCATCGAGCGCCTCCACCGGCTCGTGGGCCAGGTCCATGGCGTGGTTATCGCCGACCAGGTGCAGGAACGTAACTGCGGGGTCATCACCGACCGGGTGCGCGATGAATTGGCTGCCCTGGCCGCCGCTCACCCCCACAAGGTCTTCATCGCCGACTCCCGCCAGCGCATCGGCCTGTTTCGCCAAGTGATCATCAAGCCCAACCGTCGCGAGGCCGTGCGCGCGATCCACCCCGAGGTCTCAGGGTCGGCCGACCTGAGCCTCATCGAGAAGTGCGCGCTGGAGCTATACCGGCGCAATGGCCGCCCGGTCTTCGTCACCCTGGGCGCCGAGGGCATCCTGCTGTGCCACGACCGAGGCCTCCGGCGCATCTCGGCCGTGCCGGTCGAGGGGCCACTGGACACCGTGGGTGCCGGCGACAGCGTGATGGCCGGGCTGCTGGCCTCCCTGTGCGCCGGGGCGCAGCCGGAGGAAGCCGCCCTGGTGGCCAACCTGGTCGCCTCCATCACCATCCAGCAAATCGGCACCACCGGCACGGCCTCCCGCCAGCAGGTCCTCGACCGCTTCCGCTGGTGGCGTCAGGCGACCGCCGACCGCTGACGCCTGGGCGCAGGCGCGCCTACCGCTCCATCCCCCCTGCCCTGTGCTCCTTGCTCCTCTCCTTTTCCTGTGCTATACTCGCCGTGGAGGACCCCGATGACCATCGCCTACGCGCCCGGCAAGATCATCCTCTTCGGCGAGCACGCCGTGGTGTACGGCCGTCCAGCCATCGCCGTGCCCGTCACCCAGGTGCAGGCCCGGGCGGAGGTCACGCCCTCGGCCGGCGGGGTCATCATCGAGGCACCGGACCTGGGCCGTCAGCACAACCTGGCCGATGCACCGCCGGACGACCCTTTGGCCCTCACGGTGCGCAACACCTTGGCGCACCTCAGGGTGGGGATGATGCACGATCTGCGCATCACCGTCAGCTCCACCATCCCGTTGGCGCGGGGGCTGGGCAGCGGGGCCGCCGTCTCCACAGCCATCGTGCGGGCGCTGGCCGGGCACTTCGGGCGCGAGTTGCCGCCGGCGGAGGTGTCCGCCCTGGTCTTCCAGACCGAGGTGCTGCACCACGGCACGCCCAGCGGGATTGACAACACAGTGGTCGCCTTCGGCCAGCCGGTATACTTCATCAAAGGCCGGCCCATCGAGCGCTTCGCGGTTGGCGCGCCCTTGCGCCTAGTCATCGGCGACACCGGCCTGGTCAGCCCCACGAAGGTAACGGTGGGCGACGTGCGCCGGAGCTGGCAGTCCGACCCCGCCACTTACGAAGCTCGCTTCGACGCCATCAGCGACGTGGTGATGCGCGCCCGGCGGGCCATCGAAGCCGGCGACCTGCCGGCGGTGGGGCGTCTGATGGACCAGAACCAAGTCCACCTGCGGGAGTTGGGCGTATCATCGCCGGAGCTGGAGCGACTCATCCAAGCCGCACGCCATGCCGGGGCGCTGGGCGCCAAGCTCTCCGGCGGTGGCCGCGGCGGCAGCATGATCGCCCTGATCACGCCGCAGACCGAACAGGCGGTGGTCACGGCGCTCCGCGAAGCCGGAGCCACGAAGGTCATCGTGACGGAGGTGAGCCCTGACGCTCTCTGAAGGTTCAAGTTCCCCCGAGTTCCTCCTAGCCCCGGCGCAGAGAACTCCTGGGAACTCAAGGGAACTGTGAGGCACTCGGGGATTTCGAGCCAGGAGGTATCCAAGAGAAGGAATGGCGGCTGAAAGACGGCAAGGTGACCGTGGAGGCGAAGAAGTAGCCTGGCTCGGTGGGGAGGTAGCCTTCCTGAAACTCGGCGGGTCGCTGATCACGGACAAGCTGCGCGAGGAGACGGCCCGGCGGGAGGTCATCCGCAGGGCGGCGCGGGAGGTCGCCGCTGCGCTCAGGGAGCGGCTGGGGCTGCGCCTGGTGCTCGGGCACGGCAGCGGGTCCTTCGGGCACTTCGTCGCCCGGCGGCACCGGCTGCTGACGGGCACCAGCCCCAACTGGCGCGGATACGCCGAGACCGGCGCCGCAGCCGCCCGGCTCAACCGGCTGGTGGTGGACCTGTGCCTGGAAGAAGGCTTGTCAGCGATATCACTGCAACCCTCGGCCTCGGCCGTCTGCCGGGACGGCGAGCTAGTGAGCCTGACGCTGGAGCCCCTGGTGGCGGTGCTGCGGGCCGGCTGCGTGCCCGTGGTCTTCGGCGATGTGGCCGTGGACCAGGTACGCGGTCACACCATCATCTCCACCGAACAAATCTTCGCCTACCTGGCGACCCGGCTGCGACCGACGCGCATCATCCTGGCGGGGGAGGTGGCCGGAGTCTTCACCGCCGACCCGGCGCGCGACCCGGCTGCCCGGCGGATACCCGAGATCACCCCGGCCACACTGCCGGAGGTTGAGGCGCAACTGGGTGGTTCGGCCGGCGTGGACGTGACCGGCGGGATGCTGACCAAGGTGCGGGAGATGGTGGCGCTGGTGGAGCGGCTGCCGGGGCTGGAAGTGTGGATCGTGTCAGGCGCCGAGCCGGGGGCCATCACCCGAGCGCTGACGGAGGAGCCGGTGGTGGGAACGGTTTTGCGCCCTTAGTGCCTATCCGGAAACCGCTCAGGAGGGGCGTCCTCGCCCCGGGGTGCGCGACGGTATTGCCGTCGCCCGAGGACGCCGTCGGATGGCGGGGTTTCCGGATAAGCTTAATACGAGGTGAGCATCAGACCCGTGGGGAATTTCGACGCAGCCAGAACTGGATCGGCCCACCTGGGTCCAAGCCCAATGATGCGCCTTATGTGCCACCGCCGGTGCCAGAGATGCACGAAGCCCTGGACGCTTTTGAGAGGTTCTTGCATACCCATTCCCCAGTGCCCCCTCTGGTGCGTCTACGGGCCGTAAACCAAGTGGAGCAGATAGGGCTGTTGCGGGAGATCACTGGTCAGGCTCGCAACCGAGTCTACCAGGCCGACGAGGTGCTGGCGGCCATCGAGGAGCCGCTGAGAGTTGATGACGATGCCTGTTAGACGCGCGACGGCTATCAGTTGCAGCAACATTGCCTTCATCAAGTACTGGGGCAACCGCGACCCGGAGTTGCGCCTCCCCTGGAACGACTCCATCTCCATGAACCTCAGCAACGCCACCACCCTCGCCACGGTCACCTTCGACGACGCACTGGGGGACGATGTGGTGGTCATCGGCGATGAGGAGGTGGGGGGCGCAGCCCGCCGGCGGGTAGTGGCCCACCTGGACCGGGTGCGGGCGATGGCCGACATCACGACGCCCGCCCGGGTCGTCTCTCGCAACAGCTTCCCCATGGGCACAGGCATCGCCTCCTCCGCCTCCGCCTTCGCCGCCCTTTCCCTGGCGGCCACGGCCGCTGCCGGCCTCACCCTCTCCGAGCGTGAGCTCTCCTGCCTGGCCCGGCTGGGTTCCGGCTCCGCCTGCCGCTCTGTGCCGGCCGGCTTCGCCTGGTGGCAGGCCGGGACCTCCCACGAGACTTCATACGCCGTCCAACTGGCCCCACCCGACCACTGGGACCTGCGCGACCTGGTAGTCGTGGTCAGCACCCAGCACAAGGCCGTCACCTCCGCCGAGGGCCACAGCCTGGCCCCCACCAGCCCCTTCTTCCACCAGCGGCTAGCTGACCTGCCGACACGCCTTGCTATGGTGCGGCGTGCCGTCCTGGAGCGGGACCTGGAGACCCTCGGTCAGGCGCTGGAATCCGAAGCCATCGAGCTGCATCTCATCGCCCTCACCTCCCGGCCTCCCCTGCACTACCTGACCCCGGCCACCCTCCAAGTCATCCATGCCGTGCAGACATGGCGCGCTGAGGGACTGCCGGCCTACTTCACCCTTGACGCCGGCCCCAATGTCCACCTGATCTGCGAAACGCCCTACGCCGACGAGTTGCGTACCCGGCTGTCCAGCCTCCCCAGCGTCAAGGAGGTCATCGCCAACGCGCCTGGACCGGGCGTCCGCCTGGTCGATACCCCTTGACCCCGGACCACCGCTCCGCGAAGAACTGGCCAAGAGGACAGCCCGAAGGGCAATCCCTCACTCCGTGGCAAGCAGACCCCGTAGATCACAATGGCACGCCGCAGGACAGCCTTTCCTGGCTGTCGGGGCGGGCTTTCCAGCCCGCCCCACCTTCTTTACCGTCGCTACAAAGGGGCGTCCCCGCCCCGTTTTTCGGGGTCAAACAACCACCGGACGGGGCGAGGACGCCCCTGGATAGCTGTTTTGGTATGAGGAGAAAGGGCAAAGAGCTTTTGGCAGGTTGTTTGGGCGAAGGGGCCCGGCAGCCAGTTTGCCGACCGCCGCGATTTGCTAAAACCCCCCTGACGGGCTATAATACCCGTACCGGGCAACCTGCCGGCCTGCCTAACTTGAAAGAGGCGATGATGACAACTATCGCGTCGTTTATCCTAGTGCTGGGTGTGCTGATTTTCGTCCATGAGTTGGGGCACTTTGTCGCCGCCAAGCTGTGGCGCATCCGAGTGGAGGAGTTCGGGATCGGCTACCCGCCGCGTCTCATCCGGCTGGCCAAGATCGGTGACACCGAGTACACCATCAACCTGCTGCCCCTGGGCGGTTTCGTGCGTATGACCGGGGAGGATGACCCCTCCCGGCCGGACAGCTTCGCCAGCAAGGGCAAGCTGGCGCGGGCCACAACGCTGCTGGCCGGCCCGCTCATGAATGCCGCCCTGGCCGCTGGCCTCTACGCGGCGACCTACATGCTCGGCGTGCCCATGCCGGTGGACGGCCCGGGCGCCGGCATCTACGCCGTCGAATCCGGCTCCCCCGCTGAGATGGCCGGGTTGCGACCGGGCGACACCGTGCTGCAGATAGATGACCACATCATCACCGGACCCGAAGACTTGCGCGAGTACGTGCAGGCCCACAAAGGCGCGGAGATCAGCCTTATTGTTCGCCGGGATGGACAGGTTCTGTCGGAGCCCATCCGCGTCATCCCCAGGGTTAACCCGCCTGAAGGACAGGGCGCCATGGGTGTGGTCATTGGCGAGGCGCTCAACAAGGTCAGCTACCCCTGGTGGCAGGCCATACCTATGGGTGTCGGGGAGCTGGTGCAGTTCACGCTGCTGATCTTCGACCGCATCGGGGCCATGCTGCAGGGCCTGATCCGGCCTGAGGTGGCCGGACCTTTGGGGATTGCCCAGTTAACTGCCGAGGTCAGCCGTTTTGGCCTGGTGCACTCCCTGCGATGGACAGCTCTGCTCAGCACCCAGTTGTTCCTGCTAAACCTGGTGCCCTTCCCAGCCCTGGACGGGGGGCGACTGTTGTTCGTCCTGGTCGAAGCAGCGCGCAGAGGGCGCCGGCTTGATCCACGCAAAGAAGGCGTGGTGCACTTTGTCGGCATGATGGTGCTCATTGGCCTTATGCTACTGATTTCGTACTTCGATCTTTTGCGGCTAATCGGCGGTCAGCCGCTGACACCATGAGCTCGGAGGGTTGAAGAATTGGGTATGGCGTCGCTGTTTGAAGAAACCTTGTGCAAGATCAGAGATCCTGAGGCGCCGCTCGGCGTCTCTTTGCTGTACAACCTATCCTCGCCGAGCCGCGAAGACATGATCGTGTTCGACCACTATTGGCCCAAGATCCCCACCTATCACCGTCAGCGGATCATCCGCTTCCTGGCGGAGATCGCCGAGGAGAGCTTCCAGGCGGATTTTCGGGCCATCTTCCGCTACTGCCTGGATGACCCCGATCCCCAGGTGCGGGCAGATGCCATTGACGGGCTGTGGGAGGACGAGGACCCGGCTCTCATCACCCGGCTGGTGCAGCTCATGCAGGATGATACGGCGGTGATCGTGCGGGCCAGCGCCGCCAGCGCCCTGGCCAAGTACGTCCTCCAGGCGGAGTTGGACCGCCTGAGCGAAGGGCAGGCCAGCTTCGTGCGCCAGGCCCTCCTCCAGGTAATCCGCGATCCCCGGGAGGATGTGGAGGTGCGACGGCGCGCCGTGGAGGCCATCGCTTACCACAGCAGCGAGGAAGTGCGTGACATCATCGAAGCCGCCTATCACGACCCGGAGCCCCGGATGCAGGTCAGCGCCATCTTCGCCATGGGGCGCAGCGCCGACCCCTACTGGACCTCCAGCGTCATCGCCGAGTTGTCCAGCCCGGATCCTGAGCGGCGCTACGAGGCGGCCCGGGCCAGCGGCGAGTTGCAGGCCCGGGGAGCCGTGAAGCAACTCATCCGCCTCATCGAAGACCCCGACCGGGAGGTGCAGGAAGTGGCCATCTGGGCGCTGGGCCAGATCGGGGGCCAAGAAGCGCGCCGCGCCCTGGAAGCTTGCTGCGACTACGGCGACGAGTTTATCAGCGAGGCGGCAGAAGAGGCGCTGGCCGAGTTGGAATTCGCCGAGGGCACCGATCGTTTCCTCTTTTACGAGTTCCAGGAAGAGGACGAAGACGAGGAATGGCTGTGGTGGGACGAAGACGGGGAAGAGTTAGGGTGGGACGAAGACGAATGGGAGGATCTGGGCTATGACGAGGAGTAGTCCTCGAGGGAAAAACCGGGTTTCTGATCACCGACTAGTTTGTCCAAAGTCCCTTTCAATTGCTCCAGAGGGACGTCCACGCTCCGCTTCGCGTCGGACTGGACGTGGCAAGGACGCCACTTTGTAGCAAAAAGGACTGCTGGATAAAGTGTCGGATGGCTAGGTGGGGAGTCAGTCCTGACACCTGATCGTAGCAATCCAGGCGGCGGCGTGGACAAGGATCCTACACCAACTTTCCAGGCAGGCTACAAGTCTTGATCATCGTACGCATCCTGACCGACATCATCTCGCCAATCTTTGTGCTGATCGGGCTTGGCGCCCTGCTGGGTCGGAACACGGACCTGGACGTGCGCTCCGTGTCACGCCTCGTCCTCTACGTTCTCAGCCCAGCTCTAATCTTCAAGTCCCTGAGCACCTCCACCCTGACCAGCCATGATTTCTGGCAGATCATGGGCTTTGCCGTCGTTTCCACCGCCTGCGTGGGGCTTCTGTCCTGGGTCGTGGCCCGGCTGGGCCGGTTCAACCGGGTGGAGGAAAATGCTTTCCTGCTCACCACTTGCTTCATCAACGCCGGCAACTACGGCATCCCCCTGAACCTCTTCGCCTTCGGCCAGGCCGGGCTTGAGCGGGCGGTGATCTTCTTCGTGGCCTCGGCCCTGATGGTCAACACTGCGGCCGTCTACTTTGCATCTCGCGGCCGACAGAGTGCCTGGCGGTCCGTCACCAACATCTTCAAGTTGCCCATGGTGTATGCCATGGCCCTGGCCTTCCTGATCCGCGATACGGGGGTGGTGGTGCCCGCCCCCATCATGCGGCCCATCTCCATGGCCGGCGACGCTGCTATCCCGCTCCTGCTCCTGGTGCTGGGGATCGAGTTGTCGCGGACCAAGCTGGACCGCGAACTGGTGCGCGTGGCCCAGGCGACAGGCGTGCGGCTGATAGGCGCGGCGATCATCGCCATCGTGCTGGCGGCCATCTTCGGGCTGGAAGGCACCACCCGGCAGGTGTGCATTGTCCAGGCCAGCATGCCCACGGCCGTCATGACCATCGTGCTGGCCCTGGAGTTTGACGCTGCACCGCGCTTCGTGACCAGTGTGGTCTTCGCCACCACGCTGGTCAGCATCGTCACCCTCACCTTGCTGCTGGCCTACCTGATGTGACCATGCGCTGGCTCAGTCGCGACTCGCGCATAATCTTCTTCGCCCTGGCCCTATGGGGACTCGGTGAAGGGCTCTACTTCTACCTCCTACCCCTGTACATGAAGCGCCTGGGGGCCGACCCGGTGCAGATCGGGGGGTTGCTGGCCTCATGGGGGATTGCCGCCACCATCACCTACATCCCGGGCGGCATGGTGGCCGACTGGATGAGCCGGCGCACGGTGATGCTGGGCGGCTGGATCATGGGGACGCTGGGGGTGTGGCTGCTGGCCCTGGCGCAAGACTGGGTTCAGCTCCTGCCGGGCTTGATCCTGTACGGTCTGTCGGGCTACTGCCTGCCGGCGATCACGGCTTACGTGACACACTCCGAGGCCAAAGGCGACCTGGGCCGGGCCCTCACGACGGTCTGGGCCGCCTACCCGGCCGGCCAAGTCATCTCCCCAGCCATCGGCGGCGCCATGGCCGAGGCCCTGGGTATGCGCACGGTGTTCATCACCTCAGGGGCCATCTTCTGCCTCTCGACCCTGCTGGTCAGCCGCATCGCCCACCAGCCGGTGGAGCCCCGCACCAACAACGGCGACTACCACCGGCTGCTCCGCAACCGCTCCTTCCTGGTCCTGTCCGGCCTCTTCTTGCTTATTTTCACGGTGTCCTACCTGGGCCAGCCCCTGGCACCCAATTACCTGGAGGAGGTGGCCGGGCTGCCCGTGAGCTGGATCGGGACGTTGGGCTCGGCCTCCTCGCTGGGGGCGGCGGTCCTGGCCGTGGTGCTGGGGCGCCTGCCGTGGAGCAACCGGGCCCGGCTGATGACCAGCCAGGCGTTGGTGGCGCTGTCCATGGCGGCCTTCCTGAGCAGTTGGGCGCTGCCCGTGCTGGCGGTGTCGTTCTTCCTGCGGGGTGCTTGGAACGTCACCCGGGCCCTGGCCTCGGCCGAGTTGGCCATGCGGCTGGAGCCGTCCACGCTGGGTCTGGGCTACGGGGTGTTGAACACGGTGCTGGGGACGGCCACCATCGTGGCGCCGTACCTGGCCGGCTGGCTGTACGCAGCCCGAGCGGACCTCCCCTTCCTGGCCTCGCTGGTGGCCACCGCCGGCACGCTGGCCCTTACCTTCGTGGTCCTGCCGGGGTCGAGGGCCGTCACGCCTGACCAGCGAAGTTCCCCAGAGTTACCCTGAGTTCCTGGAGTTCATGAGGAACCCCAGAGGACCGGGGCTCGCCGGTCAGCAAATCACCCCCAACTCCTTCCCCACCCGCTGGAAGATTTCCAGGCCGAAGTCCATGTCGTCGCGGCTAAGGGCGGCTGACATCATCACCCGGATGCGCGCCTGGCCACGCGGCACCGTCGGGTAGCCGATGGCCATGGCGAACACCCCCTCTTCGAACAGCCGGCGGGAGAACTCCTGCGCCAGCGGCGCCTCGCCCAGCATCACCGGGGTGATGGGCGTCACGCTCTGGCCGGTGTCGAACCCCAGCCGCTTCATCTCGGCCTTGAAGTAGCGGGTGTTGTCCCACAACCTGTCCACCAGCTCCGTGGATTCCTCCAAAAGGTCCAGGGCCGCCAGGCAGGCTGCGGTGTCGGCCGCGGTCACCGCGCTGGAGAAGAGGAAGGGTCGGGCCTTCTGCCGCAGGTAGTCAATGATCTTACGCTTGCCGGCCAGGGACCCTCCCACCACGCCAAAGGCCTTGGAGAGGGTGCCCATCTCCAAGTCGAACTTGCCGTGCAAGCCGAAGTGATCCACGATGCCGCGCCCGCCCCGGCCCAGCACCCCCTCCCCGTGGGCGTCGTCCACCATGGTCATCACGCCGTACTTCTCGGCCACCTCGTAGAGCTTGTCCAGCGGGGCTACATCCCCGTCCATGGAGAACACCCCATCGGTGACCAGCAGCCCTCGGCGGTACTGGCCGATGTTCTCGCGAATGACCCGCTCGGCGTCTTGGGGGTCGCAGTGCTCGTAAATGACGATCTTGGCGCCGGACAGCCGGCAGCCATCAATGATCGAGGCGTGGTTGAGGCGGTCGGAGAAGATGACATCGCCCTTGCCCACCAGCGCAGGGATGGCGGCCTGGTTAGCGCAGAACCCCGACTGCACGTAGAGGGCGTCTTCCACGCCCTTGAAGGCCGCCAGGCGCCGTTCCAGCTCCACGTGGAGCTCCAGCGTGCCGGCGATGGTGCGCACGGCCGCCGGCCCCACGCCCCAGCGATCAATGGCCCGCTTGGCCGCCTCTTTCAGCCTGGGGTGATTGGCCAGGCCCAGGTAGTTGTTGGTGCACAGGTTGAGGACGCGCTTGCCGTCCACGATCATCCAGGCATCGGCCGGCGAGCCGATGGTGCGGATGTGGATGAAGAGGCCGGCCTCCTTGGTGGCCGCCATGTCTTCATCCATGAAAGCCAGCTTGTCGGTTGTCATCCTTCCCTCCTGTCCTAAAGTGCGTATCGCGTGCTGCGTGCTCTGTCAAACTATGTACAGTCGCCGACGGAGTATGCAATACGCAGTACGCTGGGATCTCAGCACAAGCCGCCTTTCCCTGTAGCCTCCGCCTCACGTTGGCAGGTCCGCCGGATCCGGGAACATCACCACCTTGCCGCTCTGGCCGGACTGCATCACCTTGAGCGCTTCGTGAAAGTCGCCCAACGCAAAGCGGTGCGTGACCACCGGCGTCAGGTCCACGGCGCCGGAGCGCAGCAGCCCCCGCATGCGGTACCAGGTGTCCCACAGCTTGCGCCCCACGATGCCGTACACCGTGGCGCCCTTGAAGATGACGTGGTTGTTGACATCGAGGGGCACCGGCGACGGGAAGAGTCCCAGCAACGCAGCTTCCCCGCCGGCCCGGAGCACGGTGAAGCCCTGATCAATGGCGGCGGCAGCGCCGGACATCTCCAGGAGCACATCCACCCCCTCCCCCTCGGTCAGGCGCATGATCTCGGCCACCACATCCACTTCGGCCACGTTGTAGGCGTGATCGGCGCCCATGCGCCGCGCCAGGGCCAGCCGGTAGGGGCTGATGTCGGTGGCGAAGATGGTGCGGGCGCCGGCCGCCTTGGCCACCGCGATGGTCATCAGGCCGACGGGGCCGCAGCCGGTGATGAGCACCTGGCGGCCCGTTAGGTCGGTAGCGAAGGCGGTGTGAACGGCGTTGCCGAAGTTCTCCTCCAGGCTGGCGATCTCCGGTGCCAGGTTCGGGGGATTGACCCACAGGTTCTCCGCCGGCATCGCCACGTATTCCGCCCAGCAACCATCGCGGTCCACCCCGATGATCTGGGTGTTGCGGCAGATGTGGGCCCGGCCCGTGCGGCACTGCTGGCAGCGGTGGCAGACGATGTGGCTCTCGGCAGACACAAAATCGCCCACCTGCACCTCGGTCACGTCCGGGCCAACCTCAACCACATGGCCGCAGAACTCGTGACCGACGATGATGGGTGGGCGAATGCGATCCCGTGCCCAGGGATCCCACTTGTAGATGTGAAGGTCCGTGCCGCAGATGGAAGTGGCCTTGACCTTGACCAGGGCCTCATGCCTGCCAACGGGCGGCACATCCACCTCGGTGAGGACGAGCCCGGGCCCGGCCTCGGGCTTGATGATGGCACGCATCCTGTCAGCCATGGACTCCCTCTTGTACCCCTGGTCACCTTGGACCCCATGCTCGTGCTGCAAGGACATGCGGTGGTGAGTATAGCACCATGGCCGTGGGTCGTCAACATCAGGTCCAGCAGAGCCCTGCGCCGCGCAGGTCGATTTGACAGATTCCGGTGTTTGTGCTATACTTTGCCCCAATTCTGCGCCAGTGGGTAGCATCAGAGGGATTGACGAAATAATGACAGGATTCAGCAGCTTCTCTGGTCGCTTCAGCATCATTATTCTCGTCGTTGTCGAGCTCCTTCTTAGCATTGAGAAGGAGCTAGCCGGCGTTGGGAGGCGACCAGGGACCTGAATCCTCAAGCCACAAGCCTAGAACGAGCATATTCCAAAACCTCCCAACGCGGGAGGTTTTTTAGTTCTAGTTGACCTATCGGATAGGCTTTCTCGCCTCCGCTGTAGCCTAGACCGACATTTCGCCGCCGGGTGGCAGGCAAAGGGGCCTTCTCCAAGCCGAGCAATCGAGCAAGGGGGGAAGGCCTTTTGGCGTATGTGCCCAGATGCTTACCCAGACAAGAGAGGAGGAAGGTCATGAAACTCACGGGTGCCCAGATTCTGTGGGAAAGTCTGCTGCGGGAGGGGGTGGATACGGTCTTCGGCATTTCGGGCGGAGCGGTAATCCACATCTACCACGCCCTGCCGGACTACCCCATTCGCCACGTGCTCATGCGCCATGAGCAGGCCGCCGCGCACGCTGCCGATGGCTACGCGCGGGCTACGGGCAAGGTGGGCGTGTGCCTGGCGACTTCCGGGCCGGGGGCCACCAACCTGGTGACGGGCATTGCCACGGCCTACATGGACTCGTCGCCGGTCGTGGCCATCACCGGGCAGGTCCCCACCACCCTGTTGGGCAAAGACGCCTTCCAGGAGACGGACATCACCGGCATCACCCTGCCCATCACCAAACACAACTACCTGGTCACCAGGGTGGATGAGCTGGCACAGGTCATCAAAGAGGCTTTCTACATCGCTCGCACAGGGCGACCGGGGCCGGTTCTGATCGACATCGCCAAGGACGTGCAGGCCAGCGAGACGGAGTACGACTACCCCGAGGAGGTCAACCTGCCCGGCTACAATCCCAACCCAGTCGGTGATCCACAGGAGATGCACAAGGCGGCTCAGCTCATCAACGCCGCCCAGCGGCCTCTGGTGCTGGTGGGGCACGGGATCATCCTATCCGGCGCTCACGTCGAACTGATGCGTTTCGTCGAGAAGGCGCAGTTGCCAGTGGCGACCACTTTGCTGGGGAAGAGCAGCCTGCCGGAATCCCATCCTCTGTGCCTGGGCATGATGGGCATGCACGGCGAGGCCTTCGTCAATCAGACGATACAGGCCAGCGACCTGCTCATTGCCCTGGGCATGCGCTTTGACGACCGCGTCACCGGGTCGTTGGCCACCTTCGCGCCCAATGCCAAAGTCATCCATGTGGACATTGACCCGGCGGAGATCGGCAAGAATGTGCCCGCGGACGTGGCCATCGTGGCGGACGTCAAGGAGGTCTTGCAGGGGCTGGTGGAGTTGGTGCAGCCGGCCGATCGCTCCGCCTGGCTGAGGCAGATCGAGGAGTGGCGCACTGAGTCCAGGCAACGCGATGTGCTCAACTGGGACTCGGAGCGGCTGCTGCCCCAGTACGTGGTGCGGGCCCTCTGGAAGGCAACGGGAGGGCAGGCTACGGTAGTGAGTGATGTGGGCCAGAACCAGATGTGGGAGGCTCAATACTACTGTCACGAGCGCTTCAACAGCCTGATCACCTCCGGCGGGTTGGGGGCCATGGGGTTTGCGCTGCCGGCCGCCATCGGCGTGCAGAAGGGCCGACCCAACGATCTGGTGTTGGTCGTCGCCGGTGATGGCGGTTTCCAAATGACCATTCAGGAGCTGGCCACAGTGGTACAGGAGCAGTTGCCGCTCAAGATTGCCATCTTGAACAACGGCTACCTGGGCATGGTGCGCCAGTGGCAGCAGCTCTTCTTCGGGGGTCGCTACTCCGGCACCCCGCTGCTCGGCCCGGACTTAGCCAAGGTTGCCGAGGCCTACGGCATCCCGGGCTTCACCGTCACCGAGCGCTGCCAAGTGGAATCGGCCATCGAGGAGGCGTTGAACGTGAACGGCCCGGCCCTGATAGACTTCCGCATCGAGCAGGAGGAGAACGTGTATCCGATGGTGGCGCCGGGCGCCTCCATCTCCGACATGATCCGTCGCCCTCAGCCGGCTGTGGAGCGCTGAAGCCCTCACTACAAACCATTTGCGAGGTGAGAACCTATGAAGCACACGCTGATCGCACTGATGGAAGACAAGCCCGGCGTGCTCAACCGGGTGGCCAGCCTTTTCCGCCGCCGCAACTTCAACATCGAGAGCCTCACCGTGGGCCACAGCGAGACCCCCGGCATCTCCCGCATGACCGTGGTCGTTGACGGCGCCAAGACCGGCATCCAGCAGGTCGAGCGGCAACTGGCCAAGCTGATCAACGTCACCCGGGTGCAGGACGTGACCAACGAGCCCACAGTGATCCGCGAACTGGCCCTCATCAAGGTCAACGCCACGGCTGCCAACCGGGGCGAGATCGTCCAACTGGCGGACATCTTCCGGGCCAAGATCGTGGACGTGGCTGCCGATTCGCTGGTCATCGAGATCACCGGGCCGGAAAGCAAGATAGATTCGCTGGTGGACCTGCTACAGCCCTTCGGCATCCGGGAGATGGTGCGCACCGGCCGGGTGGCCATGGTGCGTGGCGCCAGCCGCAATGGGCACAACAACGAGTGAAAACCGCTCACCAACCCAAATGGAGGAACGGCATGGCTAACATCTACTACGACAACGATGCCGACCTATCACTTCTCGATGGCAAGACCATCGCCATCATCGGCTTTGGCAGCCAGGGGCATGCCCACGCCCTCAACCTGCGCGACAGCGGTTGCCAGGTGGTGGTAGCCTTGTACGAGGGCAGCAAGTCATGGTCCAAAGCCGAGGCCGGGGGTCTGACGGTGATGCCGGTGGCCGAGGCAGCGGAAGCCGGCGACGTGGTCATGATGCTGGTGCCGGACCCCGTCCAGCCGGCTCTCTACCGTGAGCACATCGCGCCCCACCTGGGGCCCGGCGACACCCTGATGTTCGCTCACGGCTTCAACATCCGCTTCGGCCAGATCGTGCCGCCCAAGGACGTGGATGTGAGCATGGTGGCCCCCAAGGCACCCGGCCACCGCCTGCGGGAGCTGTACCTGGAAGGGACGGGCACCCCGGCCCTGCTGGCCGTCCACCAGAACCCTTCCGGCAAGGCCAAGGAGCAGGCCCTGGCCTACGCCCGGGCTCTGGGCTGCACCCGGGCCGGCGTCATCGAGACCACCTTTGCCGAGGAGACCGAGACCGACCTCTTCGGGGAGCAGGCGGTGCTCTGCGGCGGCATCTCGCACCTCATTGAGGCCGGATTCAACACTCTGGTGGAAGCGGGGTATCAGCCCGAAATTGCTTACTTCGAGTGTCTCCATGAGTTGAAGCTGATCGTGGACCTCATCTACCAGGGCGGCCTGAGCTACATGCGCTACTCCGTCAGCGACACGGCGGAGCATGGTGACTACACAGGCGGCCTCAAGATCATCACCGAAGAAGTCCGCGAGAACATGCGCCAGATGCTGGCCGACATCCAGTCGGGTGCTTACGCCGAGGAGTGGATCGAGGAGAACGCCAAAGGTCGGCCGTGGTTCAATGCCCAGCGCGAGGCTCACATGAACACGCAGCTCGAGGAGGTGGGTCGCCGGTTGCGGCGCATGATGCCGTGGCTGAACCCGAAAGAGGTGAGGCCCGGCCAAGGCGGCGCATGAAAAATGGGGGATCGAAGATCAGAGACCATCTCTGATCCCTAAATACTAAACGAGATTTCGAGCCATGGTCTCTTATGACTGCTGCTAAGGGGCGTCCCCGTCCCGCCTTTTGCGGCGTTCTGACATGCCGGACGGGGCGAGGACACCCCTCCACAGTAGGTTATGTCAAAATCTCGTTGTAGTACCAATCTCCAACTCAGAAAGGGGGTGGTGTGGATGTCAGACGATGGCCTGGCCGACCTTAGCGAGTTGCAAAGATATGCCGTTCTTGAACTGAACACTCTGTCTCAGCAAAAGGAGATGACAAACCATGGACCGCGTTCTGATTTTCGACACCACCCTGCGCGATGGCGAGCAATCGCCCGGCGCAACCCTGAACATTGACGAGAAGCTGGACATAGCCCGGCAACTGGCCCGGCTGGGGGTTGACATCATCGAGGCCGGTTTCCCCATCGCCTCGCCCGGCGACTTCGAGGCGGTGCGACGCATCGCGATGGAAGTTGGCACACCTGATGGCCCCGTCATCGCCGGCCTGGCCCGTTGCGAAAAGCAGGACATTGACCGCGCCTGGGAAGCGGTGCGGCACGCCGCTAAGCCGCGCATCCACACCTTCCTGGCCACCTCCGACATCCACCTGGAGCACAAGCTGCGCATCACCCGCCAGGAATGCGTGGAGCGCGTGCGAGAAATGGTCAGCTACGCCAGGAGCCTGTGCGAGGACGTGGAGTTCTCGCCGGAGGATGCCGGGCGCTCCGACCCGGAGTTCCTGTACGTGGTGCTGGAGGAGGCCATCAAGGCCGGGGCCACCACCCTCAACATCCCTGACACCGTGGGCTACGTGACGCCGGATGAATTCTACGCCCTGATCCGGGGCATCATCGAGAACGTGCCCGGAGCCAAGGACGTGGTGATCTCCGTCCACTGCCACAACGACCTGGGGCTGGCCACGGCCAACACCCTGGCCGGCATCCGCGCCGGCGCCCGCCAGGCAGAGGTGACGGTCAACGGCATCGGCGAGCGGGCCGGGAACACCTCCCTTGAAGAGGTGGTGATGGCGCTGCACACCCGCCGGCAGTTCTATAACCTGACCACGAACATTGACACCACCCAGATCGTCCGCACCAGCCGCATGGTTTCCAGTTACACCGGCCTGCCGGTGCAGCCCAACAAGGCCATCGTGGGGGCCAATGCCTTCGCTCACGAGGCCGGCATCCACCAGGACGGCATATTGAAGAACCCGCTGACCTACGAGATCATGAGGCCCCAGACGGTGGGCCTGGCGGAGAGCAGCCTGGTGCTGGGCAAGCACTCCGGGCGCCACGCCTTCCAGACCCGATTGGCCGAGCTGGGCTACGAACTGTCCAGGGAAGACCTGGACCGGGTCTTCCAGCGCTTTAAAGTGCTGTGCGATAAGAAGAAGGTGGTGGATGATCGCGACATCGAGGCCATCATCGCCGACGAGCTGTATCAGCCTGAGGAGACGTGGCACCTCGAGCACGTGCAGGTCACGTGTGGCACCGGGGTGCGGCCCACAGCCACGGTCACCCTGCGTGGGCCGGATGGCCAGAGGGTGACAGACGCGGACATCGGTACCGGGCCGGTCGACGCGGTGTATCGAGCCATCAACCGCATCGTCCAGGAGCCTAACGAGCTCATCGAGTTCTCCATCAAGGCAGTGACCGAGGGGATTGACGCCGTAGGTGAGGTCACCATCCGCATCCGGACGGACAAGCCCCTCAACGGAGTGCAGACGCGCGTGTTCAGCGGGCATGGGGCCAGCACGGACATCATCGTCGCTGCGGCCCGCGCGTACATGAGCGCTTTGAACAAGCTGCTGGCTGCGCGCCGAGAGGCACAGCCGGTGGTAGCGTGAAGGGGGAGGGACATGAACGGGGAACCTGAGCAGCCACGGACAGCGGACGCCATGGGGACAGAAGAGGAGCAAGACGCTGAGGCGCGCCTGATGTGCCAACTGGGGGAAGGCGAGCCCAAGGCCTGGGCGCTGGCCTGGAGTGAGGCGGGACTGATGCGCTCAACGCCGGGCCGGGGAGGGCCCGACGGCTAAACCTTCACGGCGGTGTGCCCCTTACCGGCTGCGAGCCTGCCCGAAAAGCCCCGAACGGGGCTCGTAGTGCGCGCTTCCCCCTCCGGGGACTGCGCCCCCTCCAGGGAGTTTGCAGCGTGCTGAAGCGGGAACTACGAGCACTTTCAGGATGGGCTTTAAGCCGAGGGCCTCACCTCGAGAAGCCCACGCCCCTGCAGGTGTGGGAGCGTCACGGCCTGCCGAGGGCAGTGGTGGACCTGGGGTCTACCACGACCATTGGGTGATCAGATGCAAGGTTTCGAGCAGGTGTGGTGAGGAGGTGTGATGGACTCAACTGACCTTTCTGGCGAGCACCTTGGTAGGACCGCCCCTCCACCGTTTGAGATGGAACACAGCGCTTGTGCCCTCATCGCCAACGTCCGCAAGACGGGGGAAGCGTCTCACGGCAACGTCAAGCGCACCCTGGAGGCCCTGATGAAGATGGGCCATCGCAGTGGCGACATCAACGGTGAGGGCGACGGCTGCGGCTTGATGACCGATATCCCCCGCCGGCTGTGGACCACCTACCTGGAAGAGGCAGGGCGCCCAGGCTGGCTGGCCGAGGACCGGCGCTTCTTCGTCGCGCACCTCATGATACCCAAGGCGGAGGAGAAACGGGCCGACGAACTGAAAGCTCACATCCTGCACCTCATGCGTGAGGCGGGCCTGGACGTGCTCCTGGAACGGCAGGGGCTCACCCGGCCCCGGATCCTGGGCCGGATGGCGCGCTCCCAGGAGCCCCAGTTCTGGCAGGTGGCCGGCCTGGCCAGCCAGTGCTCCCTGGACGAGGTGGATCCGACCCTTTTCGAGCTCCAGCTGGCCATCGAGCGCGAAACGCCGGTGCACGTCGCCTCCCTGAGCGCTCACAGCGTGGTGTACAAGGTGCAGGGTTCCGTGGAAACCCTGCACAAGTACTATCCTGAGTTGCGCCACCCGGACTACCTGTCGGCCATCACCATCGGCCACAGCCGCTACTCAACCAACACCCTCTCCACCTTTGAGCGGGTGCAGCCCTTCACCATCATCGGCCACAACGGGGAATTCAACACCATCGCCCGGCTGCGGCTGGAAGCGCAGACCATTGGCGTGCAGCTCGTGCCCGGCGGCAGCGATTCCCAGGACCTGAACCGGATCCTGGAGACCTTCATCTTCCGCCACGGCTTCAGCCTGCTGGAAGCCCTAGAGTTGCTGTTCCCGCCCATACTGCACGAGGTAAGCCGGTTGCCGCGCCAATTCCAGCTTCTCCATCAGGCATACCGCCGGCTGTGGGGCCCGCTGGCTCAGGGGCCTGCGGCCATCGTGGCCCGTTACGGCGATATGGCCGCCTTCTCAGTAGACGCCCTGGGACTGCGCCCACTGTGGTTCGGCGAGACCGAGAAGGAGTTCTTCTTCTCTTCCGAGCGAGGCGTAGTTCCCCTGGAAATCATGCTGCGCGACCCCAAGCCTCTAGCACCCGGCGAAAAGATGGCTGTACAGTTGGAGCGGGGCCGCGGTGTGCGGGTGCTGGACTACCACCAGGTCCAGCACATGCTCCTCCAGTCGGCCGGCAAGCGCTTTGGTACGCTGAAAAGCCAGGCCCCGGTACAGGTGTCCGCGAAGGTGCGCACCAGGAGGTGGAAGCCGGCCACCCTGGCCACGGACCCGGAGCGCTGGCTGGCCGTCATGGGCTGGTCACGGGATGACGTGGATTTCATCCGCGATCTGGCCGGGAGTGGCGACGATCCCGTGGGCTCCCTGGGCTACGATGGTCCCCTGGCGGCCCTGGCCAAAGACAGGCAGAACCTGGCCGACTACTTCAAAGAGGCGGTAGCCGTGGTCACCAACCCCTCCATAGACCGGGAGCGGGAGACGGAGCACTTTTCCACCCAGGCCATGATTGGCCCCCGGCCACCCCTGTCGGGAGACGGAGCTTTCAGCAGCCCGGTCGTGGAGGTGGACGTGCCCATTTTGTTGGGCGGGCAGCCGGAACCTCTCTTGCCCCCGGCTCAGGAACTGGCTGTTGCCAAGGAGACAGGAACCTTGCGCCTGGAGGACGTGGTGACGATGTTGGAGACGGCCATCATCACCACGGCCTTCCGGGAGGGGGAAGGCATCAAGGAGGGACTGCAGCGGCTGGCGGCCGAGGCGGTTGCGGCCGCGCAGAAGGGCGCCCAGCTCATCCTCTTGGACGACGGAGGCTGCTTCCAGGACGAGAACCTGTGGTTAGACCCTCACCTGGCCGTGGCCGCCTGCGACACCGCTCTGCGTCAGGCAGAAGACGAGCCCAATCTGCGTCGCCGGGTGGGGCTGGTGCTGCGCTCCGGCGCCCTGCGCAACCTGCATGACCTGATCATGGCCTTGGGCCTGGGTGCCGACGCCGTCAACCCATACCTCATGCTCAGGGTGGCGGTGAGCCAGGAGTCGGGGCTCCAGGAACGGGTGAGCCAGGTGCTCAACCTGCTGACAGCGGTGAAGAAGGGGCTGGAGAAGATCATCTCCACCATGGGCATCCACGAATTGCGTGGCTATGGCCGGCTCTTCGCCTCCATCGGCCTGAGTCCCGAGGTAGCGAAAGCATTGGGTACCGTCAACTACTGCGGGTCGAGCCACTCAGGGGTGACGTGGGGGCGGCTGGAGGCCGATGCCTGGGAACGCAAGGCGTTGTTGAGCGGCCGGGAGCAGGTGCGCCTGACCCGGACCTATCGAATCTACCCCTTCGTCTGGAAGAAGGCCGCTCAGGTGGCTACGGGTGAAGCGAAGTGCCGGGCTTTCGCCGAGCACGTCCGCTCCCTTGAGCGTGAGCACCCAGTGTGCCTGCGCCATTTGCTGGACTTCCGCTTCCCCGAACCGCCGCCTCCCATCTCACCCCACGAGGTAGAGGCGGGCTTGACCGGCCACGACCTGCCCCTGGTGTTCAGTGCCATGTCCTTCGGCTCCCAGGGTGAGACCGCCTTTCGTGCCTACGCCGAGGCCGCCTACCGGTTGAACATCATCTGCCTCAACGGCGAGGGCGGAGAGATCGGCGACATGATAGGCCGGTATCCCAACCATCGCGGTCAGCAGGTGGCCTCAGGCCGGTTTGGGGTGAACATCGAGCTCCTCAACTCGACCAACCTGTTGGAGATCAAGATCGGGCAGGGGGCCAAGCCGGGTGAGGGTGGCCTCCTGCCGGGGCGCAAGGTGACGCCCAAGATCGCGGTCACCCGACACACCCCACCGGGCATTGACCTGATCTCGCCCTCCAACAATCACGACATTTACTCCATCGAGGACCTGGCGCAGATCGTCGAGGAGTTGAAGACGGCCAACCCCAGGGCGCGGGTTTCGGTGAAGGTGCCCGTGGTGCCTGGCATAGGGATCATCGCCATGGGGATCGCCAAGGCCCGGGCCGACATCATCAACCTCAGCGGCTACGACGGCGGTACCGGCGCTGCCCGCAAGCACGCCTTGCGCCATGCAGGGTTGCCGGTGGAGATAGGCGTGGCCGAGACGCATCGTGCGCTGATCCAGGCCGGGCTGCGGTCCAAAGTGGAAATCTGGTGCGACGGGGGGATGAAGACGGCCGCCGACGTGATCAAGATGCTATGCCTGGGGGCCAATCGCGTGGGGTTTGGAACCCTGGCCATGATCGCGGTGGGCTGCACGGTGTGCCGACTCTGCCACACGGGGACCTGCTACCGGGGGATTGCCACTCAGATTGAATCGGTGGAAGAAGCCAGGCAATACGGGGTCACCCACTTCACGCCTCTGGACTACGACCAGGCCGTGGAGAGGTTATGTAACCTCTTTGGCGCCATCGGCGAGGAGGTGCGCCGGCTCACGGCGCGCCTGGGGTTCCGACGCACCCAGGACCTGGTGGGGCGCACGGACCTGTTGGTGCAGGTCGCAGGCCACGACCGAGTGGACTTGAGCTTCTTGCTGGCGCCTGCGCCGGCCCAGACGGTGGTCCCCGGAACCAACGGCATGGTCTACGACCGGCCTCTACGCCGCCCACGCAACCACCTGACCACCCTCATCTCCCAGTTGGTGATGGAGATGGTCGAGAACGGCGAGCCGGTGGTGAGCTTCGAAGACGAGCACGTGACAGCTGCGGACCGGGCCTTGGGCACGCACCTGGCAGGCGAGCTGGTCCGCTATCGCTGGCGCCACAACGGCCGCAGGAAGGACCTCAAAGGAGCCAACCTGCACTTCTACGGCAGTTCTATCCCCGGCAACGGTCTGGGTGCCTTCAGCGCCGAGCCGGTCTCCATCCTGGTAGAAGGCGGCGCCCAGGATGGGATGGCCAAGAGCGCGCGGGGCAGCAAGGTGGTGGTGCTCAAGGGGCTGAACTACCAGGGCCAGTGGCTAGATGGCTCGGTGGGCAAGGGGTTCGCCTACGGTGCCCAGGAGGGCCTGTTCATCGTCCAGGGCAACGCCGACTCCAGAGCCTGCATTCGCCTGTCCGGCGCCGACGTGATCATCGGTGGCCAGATTACCGAGCCTGTGAGAGACGAGTTGGGCTTCATCGGGACCCGGGCCAACATCAAGGGCTTCGCCTGCGAGTACATGACGGCCGGCCGGGTGCTCATCCTGGGTGACCCCGGCCCATGGATGTGCGCCGGCATGACCGGTGGAGTGGTCTACCTGCGCCTTCAGCCGCAACTGGGCTTTGACGAGGCCGCCATCCGGCGACGCCTGGCCAAGAGCGCCCGAGTGGAACTGTGCCCGGTCACGGAGGAGGACTGGGTGAGCATCCAAGGGCTGCTCCACGCCTACGGCCAGGAGCTGACGCTGAGCAACCAGCAGAAGGCGGCTGAATACGTCCAGGGGCTGATCGAAGCCGGGCCCGCCGATTTCGTGAAGCTGGTGCCCTTGCGCCAGCAGGCGGATCAGAACGTGGTTACGGAGTGAGAAGAGGGCCATGGCCAAACCTCAGCCAGGGCGCACCCTCCTGGACAAGATTTGGGACGCGCACATCGTGGCAACCGAGCCCGGCGGTCTGGCCGTGTTGTACATTGACCTGCACCTGATCCACGAGGTCACCTCACCCCAGGCTTTCACCGCGCTGCGCGAGCGCGGCCTGCGGGTGCGCCGGCCGGATAAGACCGTGGCCACCATGGACCACAGCATCCCGACGGTGGACCGCGATCAGCCCATCACCGACCCCATGGCCGCCCGGCAGGTGCAACAGCTGGCGGACAACTGCCACGAGTTCGGCGTGCCCCTCTACGACCTGGCCAGCCCGCGCCAGGGCATCGTGCACGTCATCGGGCCGGAGCTGGGCCTGACCCAGCCGGGCATGACCATCGTGTGCGGCGACAGCCACACTTCCACCCACGGCGCCTTTGGCGCGCTGGCCTTCGGCATCGGCACCAGCCAGGTGGCTCACGTGCTGGCCACCCAATGCCTGCTGGCGCGCAAACCCAAGACTTTCGAAGTGCGGGTGGAAGGACAGCTCCGGCCGGGCGTCACGGCCAAGGACATCATCCTGGCCCTCATCGCCCGCACCGGCATCGGCGGGGCCACGGGCCATGTCTTCGAATACACCGGGAGCGCCATCCGGAGCCTCTCGATGGAGGGGCGCATGACGGTGTGCAACATGTCCATCGAGGCCGGCGCCCGAGCCGGCATGATTGGGCCGGACGACACCACGTTGGAGTACCTGGCCGGGCGGCCCTTCGCCCCTCAGGGGCGAAGGTGGGATGAGGCGGTCGCCTGGTGGCGGCAACTTGCCACCGACCCCGGCGCCCGCTACGACCGCTCGGTGACGCTGGACGCCGACCGGCTGGAGCCCATGATCACCTACGGCACCAACCCGGGCATGGCCATGCCCATCACAGGCCGGGTGCCGGATCCCGACGCCATCCCTGACCTGAGCCAGCGAGATGCCCTGCGCAAGGCCCTGAGCTATATGGACCTGCGCCCTGGGCAGCCCCTGCTGGGCCATGCGGTGGACGTGGTGTTCATCGGCAGTTGCACCAACGGGCGCATCGAAGACCTGCGCATGGCCGCTGGCCTGCTGGAGGGGCGCAAGGTGAAACCGGGGGTGCGCGCGTTGGTCGTGCCCGGCTCCCAGGGGGTCAAGCGCCAGGCCGAGGCGGAGGGGCTGGACCGGGTTTTCAAGGAGGCCGGCTTCGAATGGCGCGAGCCGGGATGCAGCATGTGCATTGCCATGAACGGTGACGAGCTAAAGCCTGGCCAGTACTGCGTCAGCACCAGCAACCGCAACTTCGAGGGCCGGCAGGGCAAGGGCGGGCGCACGCTCCTGGCCAGCCCGCTCACGGCGGCGGCTTGTGCGGTCACGGGCGTCATCACCGATCCACGGACGTTGATGAGCTAGAGTATTGGGGGTGTGGCGTACTGCTGCGCAATACGCACAGAGCAGGTCCTATGCAACCTTTCACAACCCTGACCAGCAAAATGGTTCCCTTGCCCCACGAGAACGTGGACACCGACCAGATCATCCCGGCGCGGTTCCTTAAGGTGACCGACAAGGACGGGCTGGGCGAGGCCCTGTTCGCAGACTGGCGTTTCGACGCCCACGGGAAGCCCATACCCGATTTCGTCCTCAACCGGCCCGAGTTCCAAGGGGCGCAGATCCTACTGGCCGGCGACAACTTCGGCTGCGGCAGCTCCCGGGAGCATGCGCCCTGGGCATTGCTGGCCTACGGCTTCCGGGCGGTCATCAGCACGTCCTTTGCCGACATCTTCCACAACAACGCGTTGAAGAACGGCCTGCTGCCCATTGTTGTGGACCCGGAAACCCATCGGCAACTGTTCGACCTGATGGCGGAGGATCCCGGGGTCGAGGTGCACGTGGACCTGGAGAGCCAGACCCTGAGGCTGCCTGACGGTCGGGAGGTGACCTTCCCCGTTGACGAATTCTCCAAGCGGTGTCTGCTCCAGGGGATGGATGAGCTGGGTTACCTGCTCAATCTGGAGCCGGCCATCATCCAATACGAGCGAACCCATCCGGATCGCGTGAGGACGACGTGAGCCATGACCGCAGCCTGTGATGTCCGTGTGCCAAGCTCCTTCCCGGACAGGAGGTGTGCCTGGGTGACCGATAGCCAAAGGCGGCTACCGGTCACCCACGTGATTGACCTCCCATGTTGCATAGGTCCGTAGCGCTTTCTCCTGGCGACGGGGCCTAGTCCGTCGCCTCCACCGCCAGCCCATATGCCGGACAGCGTTGGACCAAGGTCCGATCACCAATCACTAACCTGGGAGGTCAATCACCATGGACGTTGAACTTTACGACACCACGTTGCGCGACGGCACCCAGCATGAGGGCATCTCCCTCTCGCTGGACGACAAGCTCAAGATAACCCTGAAGCTCGACGAGCTCGGCATCCACTACATCGAGGGCGGCTGGCCGGGCTCGAACCCCAAAGACGCCGCCTACTTCGCAGCCGTCCGCGAGCTGCCGCTGAAACACGCGCGCATCGCCGCCTTTGGCAGCACGTGCCGGGTAGGGCTGAAGCCCGAGGACGATCCCCAGATCCAGACCCTCCTGGACGCCGACACCCCCATTGTCACCCTCGTGGGCAAGACCTGGGACCTCCACGTCCGGGACGTGCTGCGCACCAGCTTGGAGGAGAACCTGCGCATGATCCGGGACAGCGTGGCCTACCTCAAGGCTCAGGGGCGCACGGTGTTCTACGATGCCGAGCACTTCTTCGACGGCTACGGGGCCAACCCCGATTACGCCCTGATCACGCTGCGGGCAGCGGCAGACGCCGGCGCCGATTGCATCGTCCTGTGCGACACCAACGGAGGCCGGATGCCGTGGGAAGTCGAAGCCGCCGTGCGCCATGCGGCTGAGGCCCTCGACGTGCCCATCGGCATCCATGCCCACAACGACAGCGAACTGGCCGTCGCCAACACGCTGACGGCCGTGCGCGCCGGAGCCGTCCACGTCCAGGGCACCATCAACGGTTACGGCGAACGGGTGGGCAACGCCAACCTGTGCTCCATCATCCCCAACCTCAAGCTGAAGATGGGGATTGACTGCGTCAGCGACGCCCAGCTTCGGTCCTTGACCCGGGTGTCCCGCTTCGTGAGCGAGGTGGCCAACGTAGCTCACGACCCCCGGCTTCCCTACGTAGGTGCCACGGCCTTTGCCCACAAGGGGGGCATCCACGTCAGCGCCATCTTGCGCAATGTGGACAGCTACCAGCATATTGACCCTACCCTGGTCGGCAACGAGAAGCGCGTGCTGGTCTCGGAGTTGTCTGGCCGGGGGAATCTGGTGTACAAGGCTCGCGAGCTAGGCTTGAACACCGACCGCGAAGCCGTGGCACAGGTGTTGCAGCAGATCAAAGAGTTGGAGAGCCGAGGGTTCCACTTCGAAGGGGCGGAGGCGTCGGTGGAACTGATGCTGCGCCGGGTTGAGCCTGGCTATCAACCCCCCTTCGAGCTGGTGGACTTCATGGTGGTGGTGGAGCACCGAGAGGGGCGGGGCTTGTTGGCCGAGGCTTCGATCAAGGTACGCATCGGCGACCAGGTGGTGCACACGGCTGCTGACGGCAACGGGCCGGTTAACGCCCTGGACAACGCCTTGCGCAAGGCGCTGCTCCCCTTGTACCCGTCCCTGAGCAACGTACAATTGACCGACTACAAGGTTCGCATCCTGGATGGCGACCGCGCCACAGCGGCCACGACGCGGGTGATAATCACCACGTCCAACGGTTATCGCTCGTGGAACACGGTTGGCTGTTCGACCAACATCATCGAGGCAAGCTGGCAAGCCCTGGTGGACAGTTTGGAGTACGGCCTCCTCAATGACCGAACCCCGCATTAGATTCCCCCTCTCAGGGAGAGGGCTGGGGAGGGGGTGGGAATTGGGTCACGAAGGCACGCCGTTTTGAGGAAGTTCCGCCAGATTCACTAGAGGAGAGGCAATGCGAGCGAAAATCGCTGTTCTGCCCGGCGACGGCATTGGACCAGAGGTAGTTGCTGAGGGCGTGCGGGTGCTCGAGGCGGTGGGGGAGCGCTTCGGCCATCAATTCGAGTTACACGAGGGGCTGGTGGGTGGATGCGCCATAGAGGCCACCGGCCAGCCCCTGCCCTACGACACCCTCGCCTTCTGCCGCGAGAGCGACGCGGTGCTCTTCGGGGCCGTGGGTGGACCGAAATGGGACGATCCCAAAGCCGAAGTGCGACCCGAGCAGGCCATCTTGGGCCTGCGCAAGCGGCTCAAGCTGTACGCCAATCTGCGGCCCGTGCGCCTCTTCCCCCCGCTGGTCCATGCTTCGCCCCTCAAGCCGGAAGTCGTAGCCGGGACCGATCTGGTGGTGGTGCGTGAGTTGACCGGGGGCGTCTACTTTGGGCGCCCCAGTGGCCGCCGGCGGTATCGCGCCTATGAGCGGGCCATCAACACCATGGCCTACACCTCGACGGAGATCGAACGGGTGGCCCGGGCGGCCTTCCAACTGGCCCGCCGGCGTCGCAAGAAGGTGACCTCGGTGGACAAGGCCAACGTGTTGGTGGTGTCGCGGCTGTGGCGCGAGGTGGTGAGCCAGGTCGCCCGGGACTACCCTGACGTGGAACTGGAGCACCTGCTGGTAGACGCCTGTGCCATGCACCTGCTGCGCCGGCCGACCGCCTTCGACGTCATCGTCACGGGCAACATGTTCGGCGACATCCTGACGGATGAGGCCGCGATGCTGGCCGGCTCCATGGGGATGCTGCCCTCCGCCTCGGTGGGGGAAGCCCTGACGCTGCAGGGGGGCAAGTTTGGCCTGTACGAGCCCATTCACGGTACGGCGCCGGACATCGCCGGGCAGGGAATCGCCAACCCCCTGGCGACCATCCTGAGCGTGGCCATGATGCTGCGGCTGTCGTTTGGGCTGGAGCGGGAGGCGATGGCCGTGGAGCGGGCGGTGGAGGAGACGCTGGAGGCCGGCTACCGCACGCCGGACATCATGCAAGAGGGCGCGAAGCAGGTGGGCACTCGTGAGATGGGTGAGCAAGTGGTCGCTCGACTGAGCCGCTGAGCCTGTGAGGTACCGACAAGAGTTGGCGCAAGCACCTTTGCGAAGACGCCCGCCCGCCGAGGAAATCGGCGGGCTACCAGGCGCCTCTCCGCAAACCCCTCAGGAGAGGCGTCCTCGCCGTCGGACAGCGGAGTTGCCCGATAGACTCTAAGCAACGCCTCATCAATGGGACTTTTCGGCCCCAAAACGGGGCCAAAAAGCCCGGTTGGCCGGCCGCCGCCTCGTGGCACGGGCACCCCCGCCTGACTGCCGGGACGGGCTTCATGCCCGTGCTGAGAAGCAACGCGCTGTTACCGGACCATAACTTGATCAGCGCCCTCATCGAGCGCTGAAGCGCTAAACGCGAGCCAATCTGCTACACGGGATGAGCACGGCTCACCCGGTTCTCTCCTCCATGCCCAAAGCTCGCAGCACCTCCTCCCTGGCAACGGGTGCCGTCAGGTCAATGGTCAGCGGCGAGACGGATACCACACCATCAACCGCCAACGCCCAGATGTCCGAGTCCGGCTCCAACGCCGTGGGGTCAACCAGGATGTCGTAGTCCACGATGCTAGGGCCGTGCTGATCATCATGACCGATGATGGACTCGAAGTAGCGCTGGCGGGAGACGCGCGTCAGGCGCCAGGGCGTGTCCGGCGTGGCCCGCTGGGGCACGTCTATCTTGAGGACATCCACACCGGGCGGCATACCTTTCTCCAGGACCCGTTGAGCGAAGAGCCGGGTGAAGTACGCCGCCGTGCTGAAGTCCACTTCCTCACTGTGGTTGAAGTGAGCCTCCTTGTCCGTCTGGAGAGACACGGCCAGGGCCGGGATGCCGAAGCTGGCCCCCTCCATAGCTGCCCCCACCGTCCCTGAGATGGTGATCCCCACGCCCACGTTTTCGCCGTAGTTGATCCCGGCCACGACGAGATCCGGGGTGCGGGGTACCAGGAGTAGAAGGGCACGGCGCACTGTGGGAGCGGGGGCAGCATCCACGGCGTAGGCCGGCAGGCTCACGCCGTCCACCAGGATCGTCTCCTCTCGTATGTGGCCATCTCCCGTGTAGAAAAAGCTGCGCCCGGCGCCGGAGAACTGCTGGCGCGGCGCCACGATCAGCAACTCGCCCAGGTCGCGCAGGGCGCGGGCCGCCGCGCGCAGGCCGGGCGACGCGATGCCATCATCGTTGGTAATCAGGACCAGGGACTCGTTTGCCGCCAACTGTGCCATACCTCCCATCAGCGTGGTGTAAATTATAGCAGATTCTCCACGCTTGAGACAATAAGGGTGGGCTCTGCACTTGTGGGGCGCAACTTGTCGCGGCCTTTGGTGTTTCAATTTTTCGGGAGATGACCATCCAACGTCAAAAGCGCTTCAAGAAAGCCACGTTTTGTAAGAATTGTCTATTGACAATCTCTCCATTTCTGGGTATAATTTGTTCAGGCGGGAACTTTGACAACCGACGTACCGTGCCTGGACCATTATCATGCCGGGCCGATGTGACCGAAGGGAGGTGAGACCGGACAAATCGAAGCGGTTTTCGTGTCTTCTGGAGGTTATTGGGCAGTCTTAGGCGTGTCTCAAAGGAGGTCTGAATCATGAATTCGCTAATTGTTCTCCTCTTGGGCATTGTGGCCATCATTGTCGGCTACGGCTGGTATGCCCGCTGGATTGACCGGAACATCATTCAGCCTGACGACAAGAAGGCCACGCCAGCCACAATGTTCATGGACGGGGTGGACTTCATCCCGGCCAACCGCAACGTGCTCTACGGCTATCAGTTCAAGTCGGTGGCTGCTCTGGGTCCCATCGTCGGTCCCGTTGTGGCCGTGCGCTGGGGTTGGCTACCCGCCCTCTTATGGATCCTCCTCGGCTGCTTCTTCATCGGGTGGGTCCAGGACTACGCCAGCATCGTCACAGGAGTTCGCTCTGAGGGCAAGACCTTCGGCGCCCTGAGCTATCAGCTTATCTCGCCGCGCGCCCGCACCATTCTCCTCATCTTCATCTACTGCTACCTGTGGTTGATCATGGGTGCCTTCGGCAAGATCGTAGGCTACGACCTCATGACCAACCCCGCTGTGCCCCTGGGGGTCATTCTGGTGATCCTGTTTGGGCTTCTGGCTGGCCAGATGACCTACAGATGGAAGCAGGACATCATCCTCACCACGGTCGTCACCGTCGTGGGCTCCCTGATCGGCATCTGGATCGGGACGCTGCCGGCGGTCACCACTGTGTTTGCCGGGCTCAACAGCGCCCTGGGCGCCGATGCCTCCAAGTTCTTCTGGAGCGTGGTGGTGCTGGTCATCTGCTACCTCGGCGCCGTGCTCCCCATCTGGCGCTGGGCTCAGCCCATCAACTACGTTGCCTTCTGGATCGTCTTGCTGGGGATCCTGTTTGGTGCCATCGGGCTGCTCATCTGGCGTCCGGGCATCCCCGCTGACTTCCCCGCCTTCACCAACTGGGATGGCAAGATCGGCGATTTGCCCGGGCTGGGCTGGCTCTGGCCGGTGTTGTTTGTGACCATCGCCTGCGGCGCCATCTCCGGCTGGCATAGCCTGGTCTCCAGCTCCGGCACCGCCCGTCAGCTCGAGAAGGAGGGCGATGCCCTCTTCGTCGGCGGCGGCGCCATGTTCCTGGAGATGTTCCTGGCGACGCTGTCGTTGCTGACGGCCGTGGTAGGTGTGGGAGCAGCCTACGGTTTCGCAGGGGAGGGACCGACGTACACCGCGCTGGCACAGGCCGGCAAGAACGCGGGCATCTTCGCCATTGGGCTGGCCGAGTTCCTGCACAGGGTGTTCCCCTTCCTGGGGCTTGACTTCCTGCGAGCCTACGGCTCCGTGTTCCTGACCCTCATGGCTCTCACCATCATGTACCTGGTGGTGCGCTTCATGCGGGTCGCCAGCGCGGAGTTTATCGGCGATCAGGTCCCGGTCATGAAGAACGTCCACGTGGGGAGCATCGTGGCCTTGGTGCTGTCCGGCATCCTCATCTGGACCGGCTTCTGGCAGCAGGTCTGGGTGCTGTTCGGCGGCGCCAACCAGTTGATGGCCTCCCTGGCCTTGCTGATCATCACCCTGTTCCTCATGTCCACCGGCCGGAACTACCAGTGGACTTTGTGGCCGTTCTTGTTCATGTTCGTCACCACCATCGCGGCCCTGGTCATCACAGTCGTCAAGTCCTTCGAGGTTATCACGGTGGGCAAGATGATCGCCGCGGCCCTGGGCGTGATCCTCGTCATCTGCGCGCTGATCCTGGCCTGGGACGCCTATCAGGCGCTCCAGAAGCGGCGCGCGGAGGTGAAGGCCTAGGTAAGCGAAAGTTCCCGTCGCGCCAATACGGGAGAGCCCGGGGGAGCTCTCCCGTTTTTATGTTCCCCTTCTGGTTTGACGAAACGGGCATAAGCGTGGTATCATTGCGTCGGAATTGCCGGCAGCAAAGGAGGACAATCATGAAACCGGTGTTCCTGGAGATCCTGTCCCTCGTGCCCACCAGCTATAATCAGTGACAACATTGCGAGACATTGTACGACCAATCGGGCATTGGTCAGAAGGTGCATGCAGAAATTATGGGCGAGTATCCTCTGGAGATGCTGGAGGACCACGTCCGGCTGTCCGACTGGGTGGTGGAGTTGTCCCAGCGGTATGGGGATCGGATACTCATCAAGGTGATTGATCCGCAATCCGGGCTGGGCTTCTTCAAGGCGTTGCGGCATTGGGTGCGCAGCTACCCGACCTTCATCGTCAACGGGCGCAAGCGGCTGACCGGGTGGGACAAAGCGGCTCTTGACGCCATCTTGCAGGAAGAGATGGGCGCCATGGAGGCCGCGGCAGCCTAATCTCGCATCAGCTTCTTTGCAGCCGCAGCCTTTTTCAGCGCCGGGTGGGCCGGTCCGTGCGCCTCGGATGGTCGGAAAGCTCGGTTTTGTGCGGGGAGGGCGGCTGTGACCTCATCGTCCTGCAAAGCCCCGATTGCCGAACTAGGCGCAGTGGGGATGCACAGGGCGCACGCGTAGGTTACCCAGCGGCCGGACATCGCCCAGGGTGTGGCAGCTATCCGGGACGTGGCGTGCAACCACACCCGCAACCTGGCGGCACGCATCCACGAGCTGGGGGTGAGCCGGTGCAGCCGGGTGGTCCCTCCACGGTGGTTGGAAGGGTAGCCGGCGCTGCCAGCGCCTAGGGCGCGATCGCCGCCATGCTGCGCATGGGGCTTTCCGAGGAGCAGAACGCCATCAAGCACTACGCGGTGGTCATCGTCGACATAGATGACCCCGCCACCGTGGACATGCTGGAGGAGCATATCCTTGACGAGATGCAGCACGCCAAGTGGATGAAGGCTAGAATCCTGGAGTTGGAGAAGAGTGCGGGATAAAGGGCTGATGCACCAAACCAAGTGGACACAGCGGTTGCAGGCCTGGCTTCGCCAGGCCGCTAAGACGCTGTGCGAGATCCTGTACGGCATGACCGTGTACGACATGGTCGTCGAGCTCCGCAAGGAGCGGGGTCACGTGGAGCGTGCCTTCATTCTCATCGTCTTTGGAGACATCTTGGGCGTGCCCATCCTGCCACCGTACTATACCTTGCGTCTCCTCCCGTACGTGGTTCCCACCATTGACACCTGGCGGCGAAGCATGTTGCGTGAGCGCGATCTGGTGGAGCTGTTCGATCAGGAGCTAGGCTGAGCACCTGTTGGGAACAAACCAGGTAGGACAGGCTTTCCAGCCTGTCCACGCGGGCTGGAAAGTCACCCTACAGGATTTTCACTGTAGGTTCTGAACCCTAATCTGCTCAATATCACATGCGGAGGTGAAGTGATGGCCGAGAAGGAAAAGGGGGGTAGCTGGTTGGACGCGGCCAAGAGCATCCTGTACGGGATGGCTGGGCACGACATGGCTCGCTTCGCCCTGAAGACCCGGGGCAGCATGGAGCACCTGTTCATCCTCATCACCATGGGCGACCTGCTCGGCGTGCCCATCCTGCCGCCCTACTACTCTCTGAGGCTGCTGCCCTACGTGGTGCCGCAGATCTCCACGTGGAAGCGGCGGATGTTGCGCGAGCGCGACCTGACCGACGCCCTGGCATGAACAACTGGCAAAGGAGGAGCACGTTGTCACTACAACGCATCTTCGAAGAGAACCCCGAGCGCCGGTACATCATGTTTGGTGGCAAAGGGGGATTGGGGAAGACTACCTTTTCTGCCGCCACAGCCTATTGGCTGGCTCAGCAGGGTTACAAGGTGCTGGTCTTCTCGGTGGACCCCCAGGCCAGCCTCTCCGACATCTTCCAGCAAGACATCTTCGGCAAGGGCGCGGTGGAAATCGTGCCCAACCTGTTCGCGCAGGAGATTGATGCCGACAGGCGCATCAGGGAGTACCAGGACGAGATCCGGCAGAAGATCCTGGACATGTACGGCCTGGAGAAGGTGCCGGATGAGATCGAGAACTACATTCGCGCCGCGGCCGCCGAGCCAGCCATGGAGGAGAGCGCCATCTTCGATCAGGTCGTGGACATCGTGGTAGGCGGCGAGTACGACTACTACATCTACGACCTGGTTCCTCTGGGTCATGCTTTGTACTACCTGAGCATGGCCAGCGTGTACGATGAGTGGATCAGCAAGATCACCAAGCTGCGCGAGGAGATGGAGGAGTACGCACGGGTAGCGGCGGTGATGCAGCGCTCCAAGGAATTCGAAGAGGACAAGATCCTCAAGGAACTCCAGTACATCAGGTACCGCATCAACACCTCCTCCAGCATCCTGACGGACAGGGAGAAGACCGCCTTCTTCTTCGTCATCATCCCGGAGGAGATGGCCATCATTGACACGCTGAAGGCCGCCGGGCTATTCGCCAAGTTCCAGGTGCCCATCTCGGGCTACATCGTCAACCGGGTGCTGCCTGAGAGCCTGGCCCAGGAGCATATCCCGGAGTTCCTGCGCCACCGCCTGGAGATGCAGCGTGGCTACCTGGAGGAGATCAAGGAACGCTTCGGTGACCAAATCCTGGCGTACATCCCGGAATTTGAGCGTGACATTACCGGGCTACCCATGATCGCGCGCATGGCCGAGGCCATGTTCGGGAACAGTCGTTAGAGAGGAGTGAGCATGATCGAGAAGAGCATACGACGGTTTCTGGAAGAGCACCCCAACCTCAAGTACCTCTTCTTCGGCGGTAAGGGAGGCGTTGGGAAGACGGTGATGGCCGGCGCCGCCGCCTTGTGGCTGGCGCGGCAGGGGCATCAGACACTCCTCGCCTCCACTAACCCGGTCCACTCCCTGTCCGGCCTGCTGGACCAGGACGTGTTCGGCAAGCCAACCCCGGTGGAGGGCGTGCCCAACCTGTGGGCCTACGAGATTGACACCCGCGACACCATCGAAAAGTCGAAGCGGGAGATCCGCGAGAAGATCGAGTGGTTCCTCAAGTTCGCGGACATCAAGACCAAGGCCGACGAGTTCGTCGAATCCGCTACCATGAACCCGGCCTTCGAGGAGTCGGCCATGTTTGAGAACATGATTGACATCATGTTCAAGGACGAGTACGAGGTGTACGTCTTCGACACGGCACCCACGGCCAACGCGCGCCGGCTCCTGGGCATGTCCTCGGTGTACTCCATGTGGGTCAACAAGATGGTCCAGAGCCGCGAGGAGGCTCGTAGCCTGCGGGAACTGCTGTCCTACAGCAAAAAAGAAGAGAAGGACCCGCTCATGGAGTACCTGCTTAACTTCCGCAAGCGAATGAACCACGCCAAGGAACTCCTTACGGACCCGGAGAAGACGGCCTTCTTCTTCGTGACCCTGCCGGAGGCGCTGCCCATCGCGGTGATCACGCGCTTCATCAACTGGTTCGACGAGTTCGGTATCCCGGTCGGCGGTGTGGTGGTCAACATGCTCATCGAGAAGGAGAACGTCGGCGAGGACGCGCCGGAGTTCGTCAAGAACCGCATCGCCATGCAAGAGGAGTACATGCAGAAGATCTGGGAAATTTTCGACGGCAACGTGCGCGCCATCGTGCCGCTGTTCGAGACCGAAGTGCGTGGCGTGGAAATGCTGGAGAACACCGCCAACCGGCTGTTCGCATGAGCCGGACAGGGTCAGAGCAGGCGGAAACTGCAAGCGGATCTAGTTACCTGACACTTTCTTCCAAGGCAAGGTAAAAGTCCCTTTCAATGGCTACAGAGGGGCGTCCACGCCCCGTTACGCGCCGGACTAGACGTGGCGAGGAGGCCACTTTGTAGCCAAAAAGGACTGCTGGATAAAGTGTCGGGTGACTAGTGTGCGGGTGAGAGAGGTGACGTGAACTCCTTCATGCTCATTCTCCTGCTAGGCATTGGGTACATCTTGGTGTTCAGCGGCTTGGGACTGGTGCGCCGCGAGGGGTTGTCCAACCGCTTCGCCCTGGAGGGGCTAGCCGTCACCTTGGCGGCTCTGGCCTTCGGCTGGGGCACTGGGCAGCCTGTGAGCCCGGTCCTGTTCCTGGTGGCCATTTACCTGCTGACCATGCGGGTGCGCATCCTGGTCGACCTGGCTTCATTGCTCGCCGGCCAGGGGCGACTCCCCCTTGCGGAGCGCTGCTATAACCTGGCCATGCGGTTGTGGCCCGATGAGGCCGGTCAGGCCATCGTCACGGTGAACCGGGGCGCTCTGCTCTTGCGCCGGGAGCGCTTTGAGGACGCCATCCGGCTGCTGGAAGAGGTGCTGGCGCGGGGTGAGGAGGCGCACCTGGGCATCAAGTACGAAGCTGCCGGCCGCTACAACCTGGGCGTTGCCTACCGCCGGGTGGGGCGGGACGCCGCGGCCATCACGGAGTTCAACAAGGTGGTGGGCCTCATGCCGGGCTCGATCTTCGCTATCCAGGCCGAGCAGGCCCTCCAGGCCATCCGGCGCAGACCCTCGAAGCCGGCCGAACCTTCGCCTGTGGAGCTGCCGAGCGAAAAGGGCGACTGAGGTCTCGCCGGCTCTGCCGTCCGCATGAACTCAACGCTGCCCACCTGAAACATGACCCCCCACCTGCCGCACGAAGGTCACGAACTCCTCGGCGGCAGATGAGTGCGGACCAGGCAGTGGCAGCACGAGCAACAGGTGGGGAGGCTCGCGGTTGACGGCGAGCACCCAGACGGGAATCGGGGCCTGGGCTGTTTGGCCGGCCAGGTGCCGGCCAAGGCGCGCGGCGGTCCGCGACCGGGCTGGGTGGGCGAGCAGCAAGGGCGCCGGCTCCTCGACCGGCTCCACAGTCCAGTCTCTGTGCCGCAGCCGGCTGCGCACCGAACGAGCGTAGGCGTTGGCCGGGTCAAGGAGCGCCAGGTTCACCCGGGGCTTAGAGCGCAGTTGCGCGCGTACCACCAGATGGTCTCGCCGGCCGCGCACCAGGCGGTGGACCGGCCACCACAGCAGCACCTCCCGCGGCTCCAGGACGGCGATCAGCTCCACCTGGCGCAAGGGCTCTGCCGGCTCGGCGAAGGACACGCACACCCCTGAGGTACCCATCCACCTCACGGAAGGTCCCTCGCCCAGCCTGTCCTGCGCCTGCCAAAGCCAGTGCACGAACTGCCCTCCACGCCGCCGATTGAGCGCCGCCCCTATGGCAAACCAGACCAGCAGGACCGCGCTGAGCCCGATGATGAACAGGGTGGCAGGGTCTGTGGACATGATGGCCTCCGGTATCACCCGAAAAACCAGGTAGGACAGCCGCTTCAGGCTCTCAGGGCAGGCTGGAAAGCCCGCCCCACCTTCTTGGACAACTTGTTAGTGTACCAAAAGGATAGGTGCCTGTCAACATCGAGACCACTCGTCAAGGAGGACGCACATGAGCCAGCTTCGCATCGTGGCAGACCTCATGGCTATCGTTGCTCGCACAGCTTCGGCAAGCGCACCGGCAAGAAGAACTTTGACCGGGACGGTGCGAACGTCGCTGCATCTGACGTGGTGGTGCTCGTCGGCCTGAAGGCTGGGGAGACAGTTGGGCTCGACTGCGGGGCGTGCGGGGTCGAGGCCTGCTCTGAACCCCTGGTGAACAGCTTCGAGGGCGAGTACCGGGGTCCCCAGTGCGCCCACCGGCTGCTGGACATGGGCATCGCCCTGGGTTCGGCGGTCAAGGTGGCCAGCATGCTGAATGTGGACAACCGCATCATGTACCGCGCCGGGGTTGTGGCCCGGGAGATGGGCCTGATTGATGCCGACATCGTGATGGGCATCCCCCTGTCAGCAACCGGCAAGAACATCTACTTCGACCGTGGGTAGCGGCTAGCGGAGCACGTCATGTTCTCGTCAAGCATGCCATCCAAGAGGCCCGATCTCAGCCAGTACGTGGCGGCAGCCGACGACCCCTACGCCGGCTGGCGCGAGCGCTTTCCAGGGTATGAGCCCTGCGGCTACCTGGCCCCCAGCGTGCCGGAGGAGATCCTCCACGCCGCCGGCTTCACCCCCATTCACCTGTTTGCAGGCCGGCAGTCCCTGACCCACGTGGAGGCCTATCTCCAGAGTTTCTCCTGCTGGCCGGCCCGCAGCGCTTTCGATCGCGCCCTGCGGGGTGAGCTGGACTGCATCCCGGGGGTGGTCTTCGGTTCGAGCTGCGACACCCTGGCAGCCCTGGCCGACATGTGGGCCGAGGCCCGGCCCAACCAGTGGGTGCTGCCGGTCGGGCACCCGGTCAACCTGGCCACGCCGGCCGCCCGGGCCTACCTGCGGGCCGAGTACCAGCGCCTCATCCAGGCCCTTGCCGAGCGGACGGGACGCACCGTCACCCCTGAGGCCCTACCGGCCAGCATTGCCCTCTACAATCAAACTCGCCGCCTGGTTCAGCGGCTGTACGCCCTCAGCGACCGCCTACCGTCCCCCGCGCTGTACGTCATCGTGCGCTCGGCCTTCCTGACCCCCAAAGAGTTGTACAACGAACTCCTGGAAGGGCTGCTGATAGAGCTGGAAGCGCACGCTGCTGACCCGGATGATGCCCGACGGCGCGTCATCATCGTCGGGCCGGTGGTGGAGGATGGCTGGCTCTACCAAGTCATCGAGGATGCTGGCGGACGGGTGGTGGACGACATGGTAGACCTGGGCCATCCGTACTTCGATGGACTGGTGGCCGACGACGCCCGAGATCCGCTGGAAGCGCTGGTAGACCGCTACCTGGGGCTGCTGCCCGTGCCCAGCTGGCATCATCCCGAGCGCCGCCGCGACCGGCACCTGCTGAGCCTGGTGGAGCGTCGCGGGGCCCACGGGGTCATCTTCGCCCTCCAGAAGTTCTGCGACCCTCACGGCTTCGACTACGTGAGCCTGAAGAAGTCGCTGGATGGGGCCGGAGTGCCTCACCTGCAATTGGAGTTGGAGCAGCCGCAAGTGAGCGGGCAGGTGAAGACACGCGTGGAGGCATTCATCGAGATGACTGAAAGGTAAGACGCAAGAGGGTCGGGAGAGCCGAACTGCTTACGTCCCATTGTAACTCCTAGCATGCTTCGTGCTTTCTACTTGGCTGTCGAGTTGTTGACAGCAGGAGGACTAGCCGGTATCGTCTATGCGTACAGGGAGTTGTCACGCGATTGACTTCCGTCCTACAACCTCTTTGTTCCTGGGCCTGGCCACCCGCCACTTTATCCAGCAGTCCTTTTTTCACTACAAAGTGGCGTCCTCGCCACGTCTAGTCGGGCGCGAAACGGGGCGTGGACGCCCCTCTGTGGCCATTGAAAGGGACTTTTACCTTCCCTTGGAAGAAAGTGTCAGGTAGCTAGTTCCTGGGCCAAGATCTGCCCGGGGAACAACCAGACGGGAGCAAGCGCAAAAGGGGGCGCGTCGGCAAGGGTCGTCTCTAATGGGAACAAACAGACCCTGCGAGCAATGCAATAGTCCTGAGCCATCTGGCATGAGGATTCACTTTGTTCATCTCGCCCTTTTGGCTGTCATGGCTTTCGCCGGGCTAACGCGCATGGGTTGGGCCGGGGTCAACTCGTTTGCCTTCGATGAGGCCAGGCTCAGCCTTCTGGCCCTGCAAACGGTGCGGGCCGGCCAGTTCGCCACAATGGGTCTGCCTTCCTCCACCGACATCCCCAATTTCCCGGCCGCGGTGTGGATTTTTGCCATCCCCTATGCGTTCTCCACCGACCCGCTGGTGGCCACACTGTTCGTCGGCCTGTTGAGCACTCTCGCGGTGGCAGGGCTCTGGTGGCTAGCGCGGGTTGCCTGGGGCCCTTGGGCGGCATTCAGCACTGCATTACTGGCAGCCGGTTCGCCGTATCTCATCCTCTACTCGCGCAGCATTTGGGGGCAGAACCTGCTGCCCATCGTAGCCGTCCTCTGGGCAATCCTTGGTGTTATCGGAGCCCAGCGGAAAGGGTGGGCCCTGGCTGGCCACGTCTTCCTGGCGGGCTTTGCCTTTCAGATTCATTACGCGGGCATTGCGCTCATCCCGGGAACGGTCTGGCTGGTGTTGTGGTATGCCCGAAGGGATGTCTGGCCAGTGCTGGCCGGAGCCCTCGCCGCTGGCTTGGCGGCCCTGCCTTTCATGGTCACTGTGCTCTGCTGTGCAGCCGGTGTTCCAGCCGCGGTGCACAAGGTTCTCACCCAACCGGCCACATTAGACCTCGCTGCGTTCCAACAGTGGCTAACGATGGGGATGGGGACGGGTTGGGATTGGCTTCTCCTCGGCCGTGGTCAGGGGTCGGAACTGCTGCCTGGAGCGTTGACCGGGAGCATCGCCATCGGCTTAGTGGGTATTGGGCTGCTGATGTTGACCAGGCAATTGTTCCGCGGTCGCGCCGGGGGGACATCAGACGTGTTGACGGCCCTAGTACCGGTGTGGGCCCTCTCGGCGCCCCTGCTGTTCGTGGGGCACACCACGCCGGTCTATCCGCAGTATCAACTGACGGCATTGCCCGCCCTGGTTCTGGCCGCCGGAGCGACCGCTAGCCTGAGTCAGCGATGGCAGTGGGGAGCGGGTGTGACTTTCTTGAGCCTGCTCATCGCTGTGTCTCAAAGCCTTCCAGTAGCCCAAGCCATCATTCGGGCCGGATGGGAAGCCACGCCAGGCGGCATCGGCACACCTCTGAGGTGGCCACGAGCGGCGGCGCGTTCTCTGACAGACGGCCGTCCCATCGTCGTGCTGGCTCACGGGGATGAACCGGAGTTCTACGGTGATGTGGCCGGCTTCCACGTCCTGCTGTGGGACTATCCCCACCGCATCGTGGACGGGCGCTCAGTGCTGCTCATCCCGGGCGAGCCCGCGCACCTCTTCGCCACCTTCGCCGACCTACCGGCCTGGGCCGAAGCACAGGCAAGCGGTATCGGTGAGAATGAAAAAGCCTTGCCCCGCCGTCAGGGTGAACCGCCATACGTGACGATGACCGTGCAGGGCGAAGAACCAATTGGTTTTCAGCGTGTTGAGCCGGTGACGTTGGCTAACGGGGTTCGGTTGGAGGGCTGGCGGGTCCGTCGTGTGGGGGATCACTGGCGTTTTAGCACTCTATGGCACGTGATCGGGCCGGTGCCGCTTGGCCGTTATCATCAGTTCCACCACCTGCGCCAGGGTGCGGATGGCCTGGTGATCGCTGTCCACGACGTCCCAACCTCCTCCAGCGCCTGGCAGGTGGGTGACACCCTCATCGTCTGGGCCGATTTCGAGCTGGCGACCCAAACAGGGCCGTTTTGGATGGACGTCGGTATGTATACGTATCCGGCTGTGGAACGGGTTGAGATTATTCACCGTAACGCAACGGCAATCACGTTAGGGCCGTTCGATCTTCACGATTGAGAGCCGGAGCGAGCACCTTTGGCGCACCTCGTCCACCACTATCAGCCATCAGCTATCAGCCATCGGCCATCAGCCGTCTATCAATCAGAGGTAGGCCAGCAGTTTCTTCAGCGTCCAGGTGTTGATCACATCTTTGGCCTCAGGCCAGCCACGCCGGGCCATTGCCGCGCCCAGCGGCATCACGCCCAGGCCATCGGCGTAGTGGGCATCACTGCCCAGGCTGAACTGGCAGCCCTTCGCTTTCGCCAGCCGAATGTGCTCGCCATCGAGGTCGAGCCGGTCCGGCTGGGCGTTGATTTCCAGGATCGTGCCCGTCTCGGCTGCCACCTGGGCCACGGCCTCGAAACTGTAAGTGTGGTGTGCTGTTCCTCCTCTTCCCGGTAACGATCCCGAGCTTCCCACAGCCGCTGCTGCCAGTCCTCCACCACCTGGCCCAGTTCTTCTTCCCTTCCGGCATAGTCTCTGGTCAAAAGTTTGATGGCCAGGGGATGATATTTCAGCACTGGCCCCATCAACTTCTGGGCCGTTACCGCCCAGCCGGTGCCGGCCTCATCCTCAAAGAGGAGCACGGCTCCTTTCTCGGTCGCCTCACCGTGGCCGATGAAATGGACGATGGTCTGTCGCTCCGGGGGCCAGGGCCTTGTGCAGGGCATTCAAGGTCAGCGGGGCCAGGATGGTGGCCCGGTACGGCGCGTTGGCCTTCTGCAAGGCCTCCTTTAGGCGCTCCAGTTCTCCCTGGACATCCCGTTCCACCACTGGTCGGCCCTCATAGAGCAGGGGGTGGCGGGAACAGCCAGCCTTCAAGGGCGAACACCCACTCCTGTCCCAAGAGTCCCACTTTCTCTCAGCCGGTCACCAGGGCTCTGCTGGGCTGAGCCAGGCGGTCCAGGAAAACCAGCACGTCCTGGTCGTGAGCCACTGCCTCGTAGCCATCAAAGACTAGCAGGCGGGGATAAGTCCGCAGGTAACGGCGCACTTCCTCTTGGAGCAGTGGCACAGGCGTGAAGACCAAAGGTCGCCTGAATGGTGCGCTGGATGGCATCCAGGGTGGTGTCGCGTGGCGCTCTTGGCGGACCTTCGTTTTCGATGTATAATCTCACAGCACTTACTTGGTTATGAGGGCCCGTCGTCCACGAATGGAGCACGAATACACAAATGCTATCTGCTACACTCAGTGTATTCGTGGGGGCATTCGTAGACGGCCTGTGTACCATCATCGCCTTGATTCGGTGGTTGAAAGCCGCTGCGTCCGTTCTTAACCGAGCAAGAAGGGAGTTTGAACATAGCCACCCAACAACCATCGAAGTCTCTATCCCGGGGCATGGGCTGCGCCGAATGCACGCTGCACGTCCGGCAGGCGATTGCCGCACTGCCCGGTGTCGAATCAGTGAACGTCTTCCTGTCCTCAGAGAAAGCCGTCAGTAGGCGGCTTATCTCACCTGTGGTGCGTGATGGGCCACAACCCTTGGATGAACGATGTCTACCCTGAAGATTTTCCTGTTCGGGAACCTGGAACTTTACAGGGACGACACCCTGCTGCTCCAACCACCGACCGAGAAGTCCCAATCTCTGCTGGCCTGCCTCGTGACCCATACCCGCTAACCCAGAGCCGCGACAAATTGGCTGAACTCTTCTGGGGCGAGAGACAGGAGCGCAAAGCCCGCCAGAGCCTGGGCAACGCCCTGTGGCACATCCGGCACACCCTCGGAGAGACCACCCCCTCCCCGACCCTCCCCCTGGTAGGGCGAGGGAGCGGTAGGGGTTCTATCTCCTGGCCGAAGAGAAGACGATACAGTCCAGTTCATCTAAATGAAAGGCAAGACGCAAGACGGTTCGGAGAGCCAAACTGCAATTCAGAGGGGTGAACCTCCATGGGAGAACCAGAAGGAGAGACCCAACCCATGATTCGCGCCTTGCTCGCCGATGACCACCCGACAGTGCGGGCCGGAATTGCTCCCACTTTACGTCTTACGCTTTGCGTGTTATACTCTTGAAGGTGATCCAGATGTCTACTCAGCCTGTAACCACGTCGAAAACCTACACCAAGCTGCGCGTCAGCAAGGAGCTGGTGAGGCGCACCACACGCTACTACTTGAAGGCCCGCGTGCTGTCACGCCTGCGCCCGGTCGCCTGGGTGACCAGCGGGGCGCCGGTGGAGATCCTGGTGGCCATGGGCATCCTGCCGCTGTATCCGGAGAACTACGGCGCCATCTGCGGCGCCCGCAAGGTGGCCGCGGACCTGTGCCGCGTGGCGGAAGCCCAGGGCTACTCCCAGGACCTGTGTTCCTACGCTACCAGCCACATCGGCTCGGTGCTGGACCCCAAGCTGGCGCCCATGGGCGGCCTGCCCAGGCCGGACCTGCTGGTGGCCTGCAGCAACATCTGCGGCACCGTCCTCAAGTGGTATCAGGCCCTGGCCGATCACTTCAACATCCCCCTCTTCGTGGTGGATGCGCCCTTCGTGCACCAGGGCCAACTGCGACCGCACATGGTGAGCTACGTGGTGGACCAGCTTAAGGAGCTCATCGCCTGGTGTGAGCACCACACGGGACGCCGGCTGAGGGAGAAGAAGTTCCTGGAGACCCTGGCCCTAGCCAACGAGGCCGTCCGCCTCTGGAGGGAGATCCGAGAGCTGTGCGTGAACCGGCCATCGCCCCTCAACGCTCCCGACCTCTTCACCCAGATGGCGCCCATCGTGGTGTGGCGGGGCACGCGGGACGCGGTGGACTACTACCGCAAGCTCAAGGCGGAGGTGGAGGAGCGGGTGGCCAACGGGGTGGGGGCCATCCCGGCCGGCGAGCGCTATCGGCTCCTGTGGGACAACATCGCCATCTGGTACGCCCTGTTCAGGTTCTACCGGCAGTTCTCCCAGGCCGGCGCCTGCTTCGTCGTAGACACCTACACCAACGCCTGGTCCATGTCGGTGGACACCACCGACCCGTTGGAGGGGCTGGCGCAAGCCTACACCACGGTGTACATCAACCTGGGCCTGCCCGCCAGGACACGCTTGATGCTCGATCTGGCGCAGCGTTTCCAGGTGGACGGGGTAGTGATGCATTCCAATCGAAGCTGCAAACCTTACTCGTTTGGCCAATACGTGATGCGCCGCCAGGTGAGCGAGAGGCTGGGGCTGCCTGTGCTCATCATCGAAGCCGACATGGCCGACAGTCGGAACTACGCCGAAGGCGCGATCAGCAATCAGGTGCAGGCATTTCTGGAGATGCTGAGGTGACAGCACGCCACGGAATATGCAGCGCGCAATACGCTGTAGTTTTGCGTACCGAACGCTACCCACTATGTGGCTATCTAAGGAGGTGCTCATGGCTCGATTCTACGGCAGTGGCGGCGGGACCGAGATACACGACACACGCATTGACAAGCAAATGGTCCAGGTCTTCCGCCGCTTCCCGGATGACGTGCACGTCCTGATGGAGTTCACCACACCCGACGGCAGAGCCAACCCCGACTTCCTGGTCATCCGTGAGAACGCCCAGTGCACCGCGATCCTGTACGAGGTCAAGAACATCGGCCGGCGCGTGGTGCACGCCACCATCGAAGGCCCGTGGCAACTGGAGGACGCGCGTGGCCGGACCATCCCCTACGGCGAGCGCGAGAATCCCATCCAGCAGACCATCCGGCACAGCGAGGCCTTCCGCGACTGGCTGATCGAGAACTTCGAGCCGCTGTTCCACCAGCCGTGGAGCAACTCCATCCGCTCGGAGCTGTCCATCTACCGCCGGCTGGTGCTCCCCACCCTGCCGGAGGATAGCTGGATCCCATGTCCACGCTTCTTCAAGGTCTTCGAGAGCTACGAGGAGGTCTATCAGGACCTGCGGGACTTCCGGCCCAATTACACCTTCACCTTCAAGGCGGATGCCATCGCCCGCATCGTCCAGGCCCTGGGGCTGACGGAAAAGACCGTGGTCAACGGGGTATCGGTGCGCCCGGCCCCCGGGGCCCAGGAAGGTGAGCGTCCGGCCAGCCCGGCCGAGCAGGCCCGCGAGTTCAACCGCGCCGGCAAGGCCTACACCCGCCGGGGTGATTACGACCAGGCCATCGAGATGTTCGAGAAGGCCATTGCCCTGCAACCGGACAACCCCGGTTACTACTCGAACCTAGGTCTGGCCTTCGAGGAAGCCGGCTACTACGCCCGCGCGGTGGAGGCCTACGAGAAGGCCGCCAGCCTCAACCCCCGGGCGGCCAGCTACCCCTACTACCAGGGCCGGGTGTACGAGAAGATGGGCCGGCTGCGCGATGCCCTGGAGCGCTACAAGGCGGCCCGGGCCATCGCCTCATCGTACGCCGACGTGCAGGAGAAGGTGCGCACCCTGACCCGGAAGCTGGAGACGCTGGGGGAGGAGGGGGAGGCCCGGCTGATGCTGGAGGCTAGCCCGGGCGAGATGAGCCTCCAAAGCCAACTCACCGACCTGTCGGAGCGGGTGCGATACCTGGAGCTGACCGTCGAGCAGGCGCGCACGTGGGCCATGGTGGTGCTGGCACTCATCCTGCTGTCATGCGTGGTGAGTGCCGTCGGCTTCGCGGCTCTGGGCACGATGCTCTACGCCCGTTGACAGGGGGGCGGATTTCTGCTATCATAACCCACGCTGCCCGGGGGACAGCAGGCGGCTCCTGAAAACGGAGCGCCAAATCTGGATGGAGGAACTTGTATGGCTAAGAGCATGCCCGGCGCCGGCCAAGCGTACCTCCTCATGTCCGTCCTGCAGGGCGACATGGAGCGCATGCACCCGGCGTCGCGACGGGCATACCTGGAGCAGCGTCTCCGGTACCTGGACGAGTGGATTCAGATTCTCCTTGAGCGGCAGAGGGCCGGGCACAGTCGTGCCTGGCTGGCCTCCAGCCAGCACGAGGCGGAGGAGGCGGCGTGGGACGAAGCCTTCCAGCTTGACTACCTGATTGCCGTGCGCCGGGCCATCAGTGAGGCTCTCTCCGACCTGTGGATGGCGGCGGATCGTCGGTAGCGTACGACTTCGGCAGCTCGAGGAGCCTTACTCAGGAGTGCATTAGGGTTTGGAAAACCGATCGCCGGAGTGGACCGCTGGGCAGCGTCGGATGCGCCGGGTCTTCATGGCCATCATCTTGCTGACGCTGCCTTTCTACTGTGCAGGGTTTGGGTTGTTGGCCGGGCAGCCCTTCATCACCGGGTTGGCCAGCCGCGGCCCTTCGCCCACCCCGACACCCACAGCCACGGCCTTCCGGCCGCCGGCTGCCTCGCCCACGGCGACCCCGTCGGCGACCATCACGGCCACAGCCACGGACACTCCGCTGGCCACCGCCAGCCCAACCATCACCTTGACACCCACCATCACCCTGACGCCTACGCCATCCTGGACGCCGAGCTTCACTCCCACGCCTTCGCCTATCGTGCTGACCACCATCACGCCGACCGAAACGCTCACCCCGACGTCCACACCCGGCCTGACCCCCGGGCCTACCGCCACGTATACGCCCAGCCCCGTGCCGCCCACCGACACGCCCACGCCTACCAGCACCCTCACGCCGTCGCCCACCTACACACCGGTGCCCACCCTGACGCGCACTCCCACGCCCCTGCCGACCGATACCCCCATCCCGCCGCCCACCAACACCCCCACGCCGGAGCCCACCGGCTGGCCGACGCCCATCCGGCTGACCCCGACGTGGACTCTCACAGTGGTGGCCACCGATACGGCCGGCAGCGCTGCGCCGGGTCCCCGCATCCCACGCCCAAGGGGCGAGCACAACGCCATGCTCGCCCATAGCAACAGCTCGACCTGGTGGTTGCCTGCGTACATCACACAGTGGGATTGGGTAAGACGGTGAGACGTTTCCTGCGGTGGTTCGGGGCGCTGCCTCAGCGCTGGCAGATTCTGTACAGCGCCCTGGCGGTGGTCGCCTTCGCCACCAGCCTGCTGTACGCCCTGGGCATCGCCAGCCTGATCATGCGACCACGGTTGCTGGCCGGGCGCGTGATACCGACGCCCATCGTCATCCCCACCCGGACCAGCACCCCGTTGCCCAGCCCGACGGGTCCACCGTCCCCCTCGCCGTCGCCGACCGATACGCTGGTTCCGGCCTTCCCGCCGCCCACCAAGACCCTGGAGCCGACGCCCACTCAGTTGCCGTTCCCCACCGCCACGCCGCTGCACTCGCCGACGCCGACAGAAACCTCCACGGCCACGCCGGGACCCAGCCCAACGCCGACCATAGAGCTTTCGCCTACACCCGTCCTGTCACCGACCATCACGCCCACGGAGACGTCCAAGCCGGCCGTCACCGTGCTGCCGTCGCCCACGTGGACGCTGTTCGTGCCTACGCTGGAGACCATCCTGCCACCCACTGCCACGGATACTCCACCTGCGCCGGAGATGACCGAGACGCCGTCACTCCCGCCGTCGGCCACACCGTTGCCGAGCCCCACTTCCGGCGCGCCGGCTCAGCCTACCCCGCCCCCCAATGCCGACAGCGCTGCCTTGACAACGCTTGCAGCGTGGGTTATAATCACCTCACCGGCGGGGAGCCTGCCCCTCACCGGCGACTTGCCGATTTGGCAATGGAGGCCAGCCATTGGAAATCGTTTCGCTACTCAAGAGGCTTTCGGAGGCCAGCGGAGTCTCTGGCTACGAAGATGAGATCCGCGACGTGGTCCGGGAGGCCCTCCAAGACCTGACGGACGAAATCCGTGTGGACAAGCTGGGCAGCCTCATCGCTCTGAAGCGTGGGCACAGACCGCCCGGAGCCGATGACACACCGCGTCCCTGCATCATGCTTGCCGCCCACATGGACGAGATCGGCCTCATAGTCACCAAGATCGAGAAGGGCTTCCTGCACTTCACCACCGTTGGCGGCCACGACCCCCGCGCCCTGGTCGGGCATGAGGTGCTGGTCCACGGCCGCCGGCCCTTGCCCGGTATCGTTGCCACCCAGCCGCCCCACGTGCTGCCCCCTGACCAGCGCAACCGGGTCATCCCCTTGGAGGACATGTTCATTGACGTTGGTCTGACCGAAGATGAGGTGCACGAAGCGGTGCGGGTAGGCGACCTGGTGACCATCCGGCGGCAGGCGGTGGAGCTGCAGAACGGCCGGCTGGCCGGCAAAGCCCTGGACGACCGGGCGTGCGTCGCCGCCATGATCTGGTGCGTGGAGTTGCTCGCTGGCCTACGACACCTGTGGGATGTTTACGCCGTGGCCACAGTGCAGGAGGAGGTGGGGCTACTCGGGGCTTTCACCAGCACTTTCGGGCTGATGCCCGACGTGGGGATCGCCTTGGACGTGACCTTCGCCGACCAACCCGGGGTCTCCGACGCCGAATCCGTGGGGATGGGCAAGGGCCCTGCCATCGCCTTTGGACCCAATATCCACCCGAAGCTGCACGAGAAACTGGTGGAGGTGGCCAAAGCCCAGGAGATTCCCCATCAGATCGAGCCCATACCCGGGCCTTCGGGCACCGACGCCTGGGCCATGCAGGTGACCCGGGCGGGCCTGCCCACGGCCCTGGTCTCCATCCCGCTGCGCTACATGCACACCGCGGTGGAGACTGTGGACACCAAGGACATCGAGCGCACGGCCCGGCTGCTGGCCAATTTCGTCGCCGGGCTGGACGAGAAGCTTCTGGAAACGCTGAGGTTCGAGGACTGATATGGAGTTGCTGAGAAAGCTTTCTGAGGCGCCTGGGGTATCCGGACGTGAGGACGCGGTGCGTGCCATCCTGCGCGAGGCCGTGCAATCACGCGTGGACGAGTTGCGCGTGGATGCCCTGGGCAACCTCATCGCCGTCAAGCGGGGCAGCAAGTCAGCGCCGGGGCTCGCCCGGCCCCTCAAGGTCATGCTGGCGGCACACATGGACGAGATCGGCCTGATGATCGTGCACATCGAGCAGAACGGCTTGCTGCGATTCCGCAAGGTGGGCGGCATAGACGACCGGATATTGCCGGCCAAAGTGGTCTACGTGGGCAAGGACCGCATCCCGGGCGTCATCGGCCTCAAACCCGTGCACCTGGTAAGCGACACGGAGAGGAATCAGGTGATCAAGACCGAAGACCTGGCCATAGATATCGGGGCCAAGAGCAAGGACGAGGCTGAGCGCCTGGTCAAGCTGGGTGACCAGGCCACCTTCGCCACAAGCTTCGAAGAGCTCGGGCCGGTCGTCAAGGGGAAGGCGTTTGACGATCGCGCCGGATGCGCGGTCCTGGCCGAGTTGCTGCAGCACGACTACCCCTGCGACGTGTACGGAGTGTTCACCGTGCAGGAGGAAATCGGCGCCCGTGGAGCGCAGGTGGCATCCTACGCCCTGGAGCCGGATGCCGCCTTCGCCCTGGAGGGCACCATCTGCGATGAGGTCCCGAAGAAGAAGGACGTCAGCCCGACCACCCGCCTGGGCGCCGGCCCGGCCATCACCGTCATGGACCGCTCCGTGATCGCCGACCGCCGGCTGGTGCGGCTGTTGATTGACACGGCCAAGGAGCTGGGCATCCCGTACCAGGTCAAGCAGCCCGGGCTGGGCGGGACGGATGCCGGGCGCATCCATCTCACCCGCGAGGGTGTGCCCTCGGCTGTGGTGTCCGTGCCATGCCGCTACATCCATGCGCCGGCGTCCCTGCTGCACCGCAGTGACTTCGAGCACACCGTGACGCTGATGCGAGCCGCCCTGCAGAAGCTGGGCGAATCAGGCTTGGAAGACAGATGAGGAGGAAGTAGCTTGAAAGAGCTGATTGCCAGACTGACCGCCGTATACGGTCCATCAGGGCACGAGGAACAGATTCGCCAAACCATCATCGAAGAGCTAAAGGACCTGGTAGACGAGTATCGTGTTGACGCGCTGGGCAACCTCATCACCGTCCGGAAGCCCACCGGGTCCGGCGAAGGACGCCGGGTGATGTTGGCCGCCCACATGGACGAGATCGGTGTGGTGGTCACCCACGTGGACGAGAAAGGCTTCTGCCGGTTCGCGCCCGTGGGTGGCGTTCGCCCCGAGATCCTGCTGGGAAGCAGGGTGGTGTTTGCTAACGGGACCGTAGGGACCTTTGGGATCGAGACAAGGCGCTCTCAAAACAGCAACCTTAACATCCAGGAGATGTTCCTGGACGTGGGAGCGACATCTCCGGACCAGGTGCCGGTGTCGGTGGGTGATGTGGCCGCCTTCCAGCACACCTACGCCGATCTTGGCCAGCGGCTGCTGGCTCACAACTTCGATGACCGCATCGGCTGTGCCATCTTGATCCAGGTGCTGCACCAGCTAGAAGACTCCCCTCACGAGATCTACGCCGTCTTCACCGTGCAGGAAGAGGTGGGAGTGCGCGGGGCCATCACCTCGGGTTACGGCATCAACCCAGACGTGGGCCTGGCAGTTGACGTGACGGCCACAGGGGACACACCGGAATCCCGGCCCATGGCCGTGTCGCTGGGCAAGGGTCCGGCCATCAAGGTGATGGACCGGGGCATGATCGTGCATCCCAGGGTGAAAGATTTGCTCATCGAGACCGCCGAGTCCCTGGACATCCCGTATCAGCTAGAGGTGCTGGAATTCGGCTCGACGGACGCCCGAGGCATCCAGATGGCCCGTGAAGGTGTGCCGGCCGGCGTGGTCTCCATCCCCTCGCGCTACGTGCACACCCCATCGCAGATGGTGGACTACGGTGACGTTACCGGCGCCGTCAAACTGTTGCTGGGCGTGCTGTCCAAGCCTATTAACATCTAGAGCCCGTGCGGGGACCTCCCCACCCACGGCAAGCGACAGGGCATCAGGTGCACTTCGACCTGATGCCCTGTTTGTCTCTCGCGGGCGGGTTTCTCAGGTGGCTAGCAGTTGCCTGCCAAGGCTATGGGATCCACAACCGCTGTCCAACGAAGATCAGGTTGGGGTTCCGGATCCCGTTGATACGAGCCAAATGGTACGGGTTGTAGCCATATCGCCAGCCGATGGACCAAAGGGTGTCCCCCGGGCGGACGATGTACCACCAGCCTCCACACCACCAACAGAACCGAGGCTGGGCGATAGGCCGGTACGGGATCACCAGGCATTGGCCGGCGTAAATCAGGTTGGGATTGGGGATGCCATTGTAGCGGGCGATTACCCACGGGCTGACGCCGTAGCGCCAGCCAATCCAGGTCAGGGTCTCTCCCCAGCGGACGCAATGGTAGACGTGAGGGCTTGAGGGCGGTGATTCAGACGGGGCGGCGAAGCTGGTGGCGGACAGGACAAGGAGGAAAACCAGAGCCATCGCCAAAGCTGCCAGGAGCTTGGACCGCAAGGGAATCAGCCGGGCCATCGCGATACCCTCCTTTCGCGAGAGGCACGCCAGCCAGAAGCTCCTTCCACCCGCAATGCGAGCAGACACATGCATTATAGGCCACATGGCGGTTTCTGTCAACCGCTCGCGCGCTGAATCAGGGCTTTCCGATGTTCTGACCTCAGATGGTTTGAGCCAGCCCGGAAAATGCTAGCAAGGGGCGTCCGCGCCCCGGGGTGCGCGACGGCATTGCCGTCGCCCGAGGACGCCGTCGGATAGCGGATTTTCCGCATAGGCACTTTGCAGCACTAAGCGAAGGGCCGGCGCCGAAAGGCGTCGCGTTCGTCCATTTGCACCCTTGGCCCAAGTGTGCTATAATACTTGGCGAAAGCGGCAATGACTGAGGAATGTAGTGGCCAATTCTAACGCGAGGAAGGAAGTCACTGTGTCACTGAGTAAGGCTGAGAAAGAGGCGATCATCCGCGAGTTTCACGTGCACCCGAAGGACACGGGCTCGCCAGAGGTGCAGATCGCCCTCCTGACCACTCGCATCAACCACTTGGTGGAACATCTAAAGGTCCACAAACACGACCATCACTCGCGGCGCGGCTTGCTCAAGCTGGTCGGGCAACGGCAGAGGCACCTGAAGTACCTGAGCCGTAAGGACAGGGTTCGTTACGAACGGATCACAGAGCGCCTCGGCCTGCGCCGGAAAGCGACCGAATGAGCTTCGGACGTAGCGAGTAGATGGGTAACGATTCTCATCTACTCGCTTTGCTTTCGCGGTGTCCGTAGAGCCAAGTTGCTCACGGGCACCGCACAAACCGGCCTGGAGGGGCAGGAATTGGGAAGTGTGCCTCACCCAAGGGTGGGACCTACTTCCCAGTCCCTGACCTCCAAGGCCGGAACAGCGGCAGGCGAAAGGGGCGGAATCTGGGACTCCGGTGATTGTGCGTGGGCGCGAAGGGGCGCAGGGCTGCGCTCTATCCTGTGCGCCTGGCGCCGAGAGCCGTGAACGCCCGACCGCGTGAACTGCTGCACGCAGAAAGTCTTGGAGGTAAGGACGTACTATGACAACCTATCAATTCACCGGTAGGATTGGTGACAAGCCAATCCTCATTGAGACCGGCAAGCTGGCCCTGCAGGCTGGCGGAGCCGTCACGGTGCGCTGTGGTGACACCATGATTCTGGCCACGGCCACCGCCTCGAAAGAACCCCGAGAGGGGGTGGATTTCTTCCCTCTCACGGTGGACTACGAGGAGCGTCTGTACGCTGCGGGCAAGATCCCCGGCGGGTTCTTCCGCCGTGAGGGTCGTCCCACAGAGGCAGCCATCCTCCTCTGTCGTCTCACCGATCGGCCCTTAAGACCGCTGTTCCCCAAGGGTTTCCGCAACGACGTTCAGATCGTCATCACATCGCTGTCTGCGGACCGGGAAAACTTCCTGGACATCTTGTCCATCATCGGCGCTTCTGCAGCGCTCACCATCTCCGACATCCCGTTCGATGGACCCATTGGGGCGGTGCGCGTGGGGTACATTGATGGCCAGTTCGTTTTCAACCCCACGGCCAGCGAGATGACTCGAAGCTCGCTGGACCTGCGCCTGGCAGGGACGGAGGAAGCCATCTTGATGGTGGAAGCCAACGCCCACCAGGTGCCGGAATCGCTGGTCGTGAAGGCCATCAAGGCCGGGCACGAGGCGATGCAGGAGATTATCGCCGTGCAGCACGAGATGGCCGCCAAGGTAGGCAAACCCAAGCGTCAGTTCACCGTGTTCGCCGTGGACGAAGATGCCCGCTCGGCGGTGCTGTCACGGCTCAATGGCCGCATCCCGCGCATCCTCGAGGAAGCCGAGTCCAAGGAAGCCAGGAACGAGGCGCTGGAATTTCTCCGCGACGAGATTCTAATGGACTTACGGGATGAAGTCCCAACGGAAGCCGTCGTAGCTGCCTTCGACGAGGCCCTGAAGCAGGAGGTCCGCCGGCGCATCCTCCAGGAGGGCATCCGGCCCGACGGACGCGACCCGAAGACCATCCGACCCATCAGTTGTGAGGTGGGTCTCTCGCCGCGCACTCATGGTTCCGGCCTCTTCACCCGGGGCGAGACCCAGGTGCTGACCATCGCCACCCTTGGCACCCCGCGGGAGGAGCAAATGCTGGACGGCCTGCAGCCGGAGGAGACCAAGCGCTTCATGCACCACTACAACTTCCCGCCCTTCAGCACAGGCGAAACCTGGCCCATTCGCGGACCACGTCGGCGGGAGATCGGCCACGGCGCCTTGGCCGAGGGTGCCCTGGTGCCCGTGCTCCCCAAGGAGGAGGATTTCCCATACACCATCCGTCTGGTGTCGGAGGTGCTGTCGTCTAACGGCTCGACGTCCATGGCCAGCGTGTGCGGATGCACCTTGGCGTTGATGGATGCCGGCGTGCCCATCAGCGATCCGGTGGCCGGTATCGCCATGGGCCTGGTCAAGGAGGGTGACCGGCACGTGATCCTGACGGACATCATCGGCATGGAGGATGCCCTAGGCGACATGGACTTCAAGGTCGCCGGCACGGCCAAGGGCATCACCGCCTTGCAGATGGACATCAAGCGGCGCGAGGGCCTGGACTACGGCATCATGGAAGAGGCGTTGGTTCAGGCACGCGAAGCCCGGATGTTCATCCTGGACAAGATGCTGGAGGTCATCCCGGCACCCCGTGAGACCATCTCCCAGTACGCTCCGCGCATCATCACCATTCACATCGACCCTGAGAAGATTGGGGCCGTCATCGGGCCGGGTGGGAAGACCATCCGCAAGATCACCGAGGAGACGGACACCAATATTGACATCGAGGACGACGGGACGGTCTACGTGGCCTCGACCGAGGCGGACGGGGCGGACCGGGCCATCGAGATGATCCGCGCCCTCACCGAGGAGCCAGAGGTCGGGCGCATCTACACCGGCAAGGTGGTGCGGGTGACCGATTTCGGCGCCTTTGTCGAGATTCTGCCCAAGGTGGACGGCATGGTCCACATCTCCCAGTTGGCCGACTACAAGGTCAACCGGGTCGAGGATGTAGTGCGCGTGGGCGACGAGGTCATGGTGATGGTGATTGACATTGACAACGAAGGGAAGATTCGGCTGTCACGCCGCGCAGTGCTGGAGGGCTGGACGCCGGAGGAGGCCCGGGCCGCAGATCGTCGCACCCGGGGAGGAGGGGACCGCAAGCCCCGCAAGGGTGGAGGTGGATCCAGGCGTCGAAGGAGCCCGTCGCGCCCCACCTTGGGTGAGCGCGTCAAGCTCCCGTAGCCCGTTTCGGGCTCGGCATCGCGGGAAGTGGAAGGGGGTTGAGGGGAGCGTCACAGGCGGCATCTGCGGATGCCGCTTGTTGCTACTGTCGGATGACGCATATCACTAGATGAGAATTCTGGCCCCTGACCGGTCACGGACGCGCCTTGGCGCAAGCTTTCTCAAAGTACTGACATCCGCTTTATGGAGGAGTGAGCGTACGCATGACTACCGAAGCGCACCTGCGTATTCCTGGCCCCACACCTTTGCCTCCACCGGTGCAACAGGCCCTGGCTCGCCAGATGATCAATCACCGGGGTCCGGAGTTCGCCGCCCTTCACCAGGAACTGGTGGCCGGGCTCCAAGAGCTGCTGCTCACCCAGAACGACGTGCTGATCCTGACCTGTTCGGGAACGGGTGGGCTGGAGGCTGCCATCGTCAATACACTGTCCCCCGGGGATACGGTCCTTTCGGTGTCCGTCGGCTACTTCGGGGAGCGTTTTCGCAGTATCGCGCAGACCTACGGTGCCCGGGTCATCCCTCTGGATTTCGAGTGGGGCACGGCTGCGGATCCAGCCGTGGTCCAGGCAGCCCTCGCACGCCATTCGGAGGTCAAGGCTGTGCTGGTCACGCACAACGAGACCTCCACGGGGGTCACTAACGACCTGGCAGCCATCGCCCGGGTGGTGAAGGACGCGGGGAAGTTGCTCCTGGTAGACGCCATCAGCTCCGCCGGCTCCATCGAACTGCGGACCGACGCCTGGGGCTGTGACGTCCTGGTGGCAGGATCGCAGAAGGGCTGGATGATGCCGCCGGGCCTGGCTTTCGTCGCTGTCAGCCGGGCGGCGTGGGAGGCCAATGCCACTGCCACCATACCGCGCTTCTACCTGGACCTGGCTCGGGCGCGGAGGTACGCGGGCAAAAGCCAGACGCCCTGGACGCCGGCCGTCTCGTTGCTTTACGCGCTCCAGGCGGCTCTGGACCTGATGCGCGCTGAGGGGCTGGAGAACATCTGGGCGCGCCATCATCGGGTGGCGGAGCGGGTCCGCAAGGGCGTGAGGGAACTGGGGCTCCAACTTTTGAGCCGGGGCGAGTGTGCTTCCGACACCGTGACGGCAGTCCGCGTGCCGGAGGGGGTCAACGTGGACGAGTTGCGCCGCCGGCTGCGCTTGGAGCATAACGTGATCGTGGCGGGGGCCCAGGGCCCATTGGCCGGTCGCGTCTTCCGCATCGGTCACCTGGGTTATGTGACCGAGGAGAATGTGGAGGTCTGCCTGGACGCTCTGCGGGCGGTGTTGTTGGAGCCGGCCGGGCTGGCCTGGCCCATTGAGAGGGAAAAGCGCGCTGAAAGGCGCACCCTCGCCTGCGGCAGGGCAGGTTACAAACGGTTGGACATGGCTGGGGAGAACCTGGCCAGCAAACGCATCCTGGTAGCTGATCCCATTGCCGAGGAAGGCCTCGAGATCCTGCGGCGGCACGCCCAGGTGGACGTGAAGCCGGGCCTCAGCGAGGAAGAGCTCATCGCTATCATCGGCGACTACGACGCTTTGGTAGTGCGCAGTGCCACTCAGGTGACCCGTTCGGTGATCAACGCCGGCTCCCGCCTGCAGGTCATCGGCCGGGCGGGCACGGGCACAGACAACATTGACCTGACGGCGGCGACTCGACGTGGCATCGTGGTGGTGAACGCACCCACGGCCAACACCATCGCCGCTGCTGAGCACACCATCGCACTCATGGCAGCTCTGGCCCGCAACATCCCCCAGGCCGACGCCAGCCTGCGAGCAGGCCGCTGGGAGCGGAAACGCTTCATCGGAGTAGAGCTGCGAGACAAGGTGCTGGGCATCATCGGGCTGGGGCGTATCGGGAGCCAGGTGGCCAAGCGGGCGCAGGGGTTGGCCATGCGCGTGGTGGCCTACGACCCCTTCGTGTCCGCCGAATACGCGGCCCGGCTGGGGGTGGAGTTGCTGCCCCTGGGTGAGCTTTTGGGGCGGTCAGATTTCATAAGCTTGCACACCCCCCTCACCGAGTCCACCCGTGGGTTGATCGGGGCGCGGGCCCTGGCCCTCGTGAAGCCCGGAGCGCGGCTCATCAACTGCGCCCGGGGAGCCCTGATAGATGAGGAGGCGCTTCTGGCAGCGTTGGACGATGGCCGGCTGGCCGGCGCGGCGCTGGACGTGTTCCCACAGGAGCCACCCTTCGGCAGCCGGCTGATCAATCACCCGAGGGTCATCGTCACGCCACACCTGGGTGCCTCTACCACCGAGGCCCAGGCCAGCGTGGCCCGCGACGTGGCCCGGCAAGTGATCGCCGTCCTGCAGGGCCGCATCACCGAGCACGCCGTCAACGCCCCACTGGTCTCACCGGAAACGTTGGAGGCACTCATCCCGTATATCCATCTGGTGGAGACTTTGGGCCGGTTCTACACCCAGGTGAGCGATGGCCGCATCGAGCGGGTGCGGGTGATCTACAGCGGCGAGTTGGCCAACTATGACACCACCCCGCTCAGAGCAGCGGTGGTGAAAGGGCTCCTGGAACCGGTCTCTGAGGAGCGGATCAACCTGGTTAACGCCCACCTGGTGGCCCGGCGGCGCGGTCTGGAAATCGTTGAGGAGAAGACGACTCACGTGAGCCACTACACCGAGATGGTGACCCTGGAGGTGACCACTGACCAGGGCGTGCGCTCCGTGGCTGGGACAATCCTGCGGGACGAGCCGCACATCGTGCGAGTAGACAACCATTGGCTGGATGTGGTGGCCAAAGGCTGTCTCCTGGTGTGTCACAACCAGGACCGCCCGGGGGTGATCGGTCGGGTGGGTACCCTCCTGGGCGAAGCGGACGTGAACATCGCTTTCATGCAGGTGGGGCGGGAAACCCCGCGTGGTGAAGCCATCATGATCCTGGGCCTCGATGATACCGTGCCGGCCGAGGTTTACGACCGGCTGCGCCAGGTGCCGGGCCTGTCCGATGTGAGAGTGGTCTACTTGGGGGAGGAGAGATGAGCAGGCGGTGGAGTGATGACACGAAACGTTGGGTGGTCGCGGCGGGTGCCGTGCTGGGCGGCCTGGCTTTGCTGGCACTGCGCCATATCATTATCCCCTTTGTGCTGGGCGCCATCCTGGCCTACATACTTCATCCATTGACCGACAGCTTGCATAGGACCACGCGCTTGCCTTACACGCTGGTGGCCGTGCTGCTTTACCTGCTGGTGCTGCTGGCCCTGATCCTCGTGCCGGCTGCCGTTCTGCCAGGTGTGATTCACCAGATCACCCTGATAGACCTGGACATCAACAGCACGGTCAACACCATCCGCGACCTGGCGAGTCGCTACCAGACCATCGAGGTTCTGGGGTTCCCGGTGGACCTGAGCCCGATCTACCAGCAAATCATTACCTCCCTCACCAGCTTGGTGACGTCCATCGCTCCCAGGTCCCTCAACCTCTTCACCGCCTTCGCGTCCGGCTTCGCCTCCACCCTGATCGGCCTGGTCCTGACGGTGGTGGTGTCCTTCTACCTGGTGAAGGATGCCCACAGCATCAGCCGCTATCTGGACAACCTGGCGCCGAAAGACTACAGGGATGAGGTGACTTACCTGCGCCAGCAGATCAGCGAGATCTGGAACGCCTTCTTCCGGGGTCAGCTACTGCTGTGCCTGGTGATCGGCGTGGTCACAGGCTCGGCGCTGTGGCTGGTGGGGGTGCGCCAGGCACTGATGTTGGGGGTCCTGGCAGGGGTCCTGGAGATCATCCCCAACCTGGGGCCTATGCTGGCTGCGGTGCCGGCGGTGTTGCTGGCTCTGCTGCAGGGCTCGACCCGGCTGAACATTCCGCCCCTGTGGTTCGCTTTGCTGGTCATGGGGCTCTATGTGGTCATTCAGCAGGTGGAGAACAACTTCCTGGTGCCCCGGATCATCGGTGGCAGCGTGAAGCTGCACCCGGTGGTGGTTTTGTTAGGCGTGGTGGCGGGTGCCAGCCTGGCCGGCATCATAGGCATCTTCCTGGCCGCGCCCGTGCTGGCAACCATCCGCGTGGTGGCCCGCTACTGCTACGACAAGCTGCAGGACAAACCCATACTCCCACCCGCACCTGAGGCCGCACGGGTGGAGGCGCGCAAGCCGATCCCGGAGCCAAGCACCCAGACTGCCCCTGGCGAAGTGGCAGACTCAGAAGGCCACGCCCGGCAGTCCGCGACATGACGAGGGAAAGACTTCCGAAGCCTTCGAGACTTTCGGAGTCTTTGTGTGCCCCGGTTCACTGCCGAGATTTGTACGCCCTCACGGTGATGCTGTCGAGCTGGACGTTGGCGTAGCTGTTCAGGCTCACGGCAGATTGTTTGGCAATCACCTCGACCTGCTCAAAGCCAGTGCAGCGCATCTTCTCCAGGCACTCACGCTCCTCCAGAGCCCCGGGCGAGCAACCGGCCCAGGCCTCCACGCTCTCGCGGACCTCGTCTGGCAACGACCCGTCGGTCACGATGTCGGCGATGATCACCCGGCCGCCGGGCTTGAGGACGCGATAGGCCTCGGCGAAGACGGCATCCTTGTCCGGCGACAGGTTGATCACGCAGTTGGAGATGATCACGTCCACCGAGCCGTCCGGCACCGGCGGGGCCCCGATCTCCCCCAGGTGGAACTCCACGTTCTCCGCCCCGATCTGACGCGCGTTCCACCGCGCCAAATCAATCATCTCGGCGGTCATGTCCACCCCGATGGCCCTACCAGTGGGGCCAACCCGCTGCGCCGCCAGGAAGACATCAACCCCACCGCCGCTGCCCACATCGAGAACCACTTGGCCGGGCTGGAGGTCGGCCAGGGCCACGGGGTTGTCGCAGCCCAGGGAGAGGCCGGTCACGCCTGCCGGCAAAGCGGCCTGGCCGGACGGGCAGCAGGACTCAGTAACTGGCACGGGCTGAGGGGCTTCGGGACCGCAGCAAGATGCGCAGCCCGTCCCTGCAAACTGCCGGGCCATGCTCGCGTAGGTTTCCCGCACCTGCACCTTCGCGGAGATTGGGTCAGTCGTCGGCCTCCTGGCCACGTTTTCCTCCTGTTCACTCTTTTCCCGATGTCGGCCACCACCATGTGCGGTTGAAGCTCCGCCCGGCGATGGTGTTGTCAAATGCGCGCCCACCTTGCCGCAAGATTGCTTCTGTGGTATACTCTGCGCTCGACACCGAGGACCCGTCCGGGCGTCCGGGTCCGAAGGAGGTAACTATGGGTCAAGAGTCGCGATTTTTGCCATGCGGGCAAAGACTGATAGGGTTCCTGAACGTGCTAGCTGTCCTGGGCTTGCTCTTGGCCGTGGTGGGATGTGGAGGCTCAGCTGCCACGCCCACGCCGACGCCGGCGATGCCGGCGTGGCTCACGCCCGGTCCGACCAGCACGCCGGGCGCTTACCCGCCTCCGCAGGCTACGGCCACGCCGCCGGCTTATCCGGTGGCCACGCCCGGCGGGTGACGTAGCCTGGCTCAGATAGTTGCATTAACGGCGCTCAAACTGAGGCCCCCATTGCGACCTGGGGGCCTCTGGTCGTGTCAGGCAGGGATGTGGAAACTCACAAAGTTGTACAGCCTCCTCGTCAAGTGGTCAAGTTAGGCACCCAGGGATCGCTTCATGTGCGCGAAACTTCTTCGGCACCAATCTCACTCCCCCAGGAATCGGCGGATGTCGTGAAAGACAGCGTCCAGCATCTGGATGGTGAGGCGCCCGGTCTGGGTGTTCTGTCGGCTGGGGTGGTAGGACACGAAGAGGGTGGGCAGCGGGGTCTGGTTCGGCCCGGGCAGGGGGCCATTAAAGTTGTAGCGCGCACCGTGGGCGAAGGCCAGCCTGAGGACCTCGACCCCGCGCTCGCGCAGCAGCTTCAGGTAGCCCTGGAAGGCCATGTGCCCCAGGGCCAGCACTGCCCGGACGGTGGGCAGCAGGTCCAGCTCACGGTGCAGGAAGGGGCGGCAGTTGTCCAGTTCCTCCCGGGTGGGCCGGTTGCCGGGTGGGGCGCAGCGAACCACAGCCGTCATGAAGGCGTCAACCAACTCCAGGCCGTCGTCGGCACGCTCGGACGTGGGCTGGGTGGCGAATCGGGCCCGGTACATGGCCCCGACGAGGGTCTCGGCCGAGCCGTCGCCGGTGAACATGCGCCCCGTACGGTTGGCCCCGTGGGCGCCGGGCGCCAGGCCGAGGATGAGCAGCCGGGCCTGGCGGTCGCCGAAGCCGGGCACCGGCCGCCCCCAGTACTCCCAGTCGCGGTAGGCCCGCCGCTTCACCCGGGCCACCTCCTCCCGGTAGGCCACCAGACGCGGGCACCGGGTGCAGGCGACGATCTCCCGATTGAGCTGCTCCCAGGTTGCCCCCCGCTCGCTGTCCATCACGATTTGGCAGACGGCTTGTGAGCCAGGACCAGGTACCAGTCCTGCCGCTCACGGGTGACCTCGATGCCCTCGAACCCTGTGGCCTCCAGCGTCGCCTTGCCCTCCTCGATGGTGAGAGGTTCTTCCGTCTCGAAGACGGCCAGCCGGCTGAGGCGGTCCAGCGCCCAGGTCACGGATTTGCGGCGCGAGGGGTCGTCCAGGAAGAGGTCCTTGATGATCAGCAGGCCGCCGGGCTCAAGGGCCGCGAAAGCCTTCTCCATCAGCCAGGGCCGGGCGCCGCCGATGTCGGCCATCAGCAGGACATCGAAGCCCTCCGGCCAGGGGTCGCTGAACTCGCCCGCCACGCACTGGATGCGGTCGCTCAACCCCGCCTCGGCCACCACATCCTGGCCGGCGGCGCACACGTAAGGCAGGTCAAGCACGACGGCACGAAGCTGGGGGTTGGCGCGGCAGAAGGCGATGGAGTAGACCCCGGGACCACCACCCACGTCCAGGAGGCGCCTGCGGTCGGACAGGTCCACCCGGCGGGCCAGGCGCTCGGCGTCCTCCTGGTGGAACCAGAGCATCATGCGGCTGAAGCGCCGCGCCTCAGCCGAATCGGTGCGCAGGTAATCCACGTAGGAGGTCTGCTCGAAGGGGAGTTCGTCTGGTGAGTCGGCGTACAGCAGGGAGCGGAGCTGGTACCAGCGATCCATGGCCCGGCGCCGTTCCAGACGAAGCTGATGGCGGACGAAGTCCGGGTACTCGCCGATGAGAGCCTGATAGACATCATCTGTCGGCCGCAGCGTGCCGTCCTCCTCGATGAGCAATCCGGCTGCCACCAGCGCATCCAGCAACGCTTCGCCGACCCCAGGGCGCAGGCTCAGCGCCTCCAGCAGGCTCTCGCGGTCCGGCGTGGTGAGTAGCCCCTCGAACACGCCCAACTCATCGGCCGCCTGGATTAGACAGTAGAGCTGAAAAGCCTCCCTCAGTCGGTCCAGATCTCTCCCGGTATCAAACCCTTGCCCGCCCATCTCGCCTCCTGCGGTATCCGCACCCCCTCACTTGCAGATGTGGACCTGTTGCCCTAAGCAACTTGCCAAGAGTTCTTTGCACTTTCCTCTCGCATCAAAACGGCTATCAAGGGGCGTCCACGTCTGTGCGACCCCTGTGCCAGGGACTGGTGCGCACAGGCTCGCCCCGTCCGGTGGCTGTTTGACCCTGAAAACGGGGCGAGGAAGCCCCTTTGTAGCAGTGGAAAAGTTCAAGGAACTTATGTTGACTTGCTTAGCCCACGATGTCCTCGCCACCGTCCACTCGGATGATGGCGCCGCTGATCCACTCGATGTCCGGGGCGCTTAAGGCGCGGATGACCCGGGCCACGTCCTGGGTAGTGGTCATCCGTCCGCCGGGGTTGCGGCGGGTGGCCTCTTCGATGAGCCGCTCGTGGCCGGGGATCTTACGCAGGGCCGGGGTGTCGGTGACGCCGGCCTGGATGCAGTTGACCAGCACGCCGTAGGGTCCCAATTCCAAGGCGAGTTGCCGGGTGTGGGACTCCAGCGCGGCTTTGGCGGCCGATACGGCGCCGTAGTTGGCGACCACCCGTTGGGAGCCAGCGCTGGTCATGGCGAAGACCCGGCTACCACGCGTCAGGAGGCCCCGCCAGAAGAGGTCCTGCACCCAGTACACCAGGCTGTGGGCCATCACGTCCAGGGTCATCTCCATCTGAGATCGGCTTATGGCCTCTTTGGGGCTGGGGGCGATGTAGGGCAGCAGTGTGCCGAAGGCCAGGGAGTGCATCATCACGTGGATCTTGCCGTCCGGCCCCAGAGTCCCCTGGACCTTGTCCAACACCTTAGCGCGCTTGGCATCATCGGCGGCGTTGGTGTTGAAGAAGACGGCCTGCCGGCCCATGTCCTCTATCTCCTTGACGATGCGCCGCACGTTAGGCATGGTGACCTTGAGGTCCAGGTGCACGCCGAAGATGTTCATGCCGGCCCGGGCCAATTCCAGCGAGGTTGCTGCTCCGAAACCGCTGGATGCGCCGAGGATAAGTGCCCATCTATCCGTCAAATCCGCATGAGCTGTCATGGATTGCCTCCTGTGTGCGGTAGGGGCGAGGCAGTCTGAGATATCAAGCTGCCGCTGACAGACGCCTCGCCCCATTAGAAGTCTTTGACCAAATGGGATGGAGCGAGCAATGCCTCGCTCCACGCGGTGGAGGGGATTGTAGCACAGGGAAGCGAGGCAGGCAAATCATGGCTCGGCGAAGCGCGTCAGAATGCGGGCCAGGTGCCGGGTACCACGCACAAAGTCCGACAGGCGGATGTTCTCGTTGGGCGCGTGGGCGCGCGAGTCCGGGTAACCAATCCCCACGTTGGCGATGGGCAAGCCCAGGTAGGCCACGAAGGGGTACATGGGACCTGAGCCGCCAATGATGGGGGCGATGGCCGGCGGCTTGCCGTATACCTCTTCGGTTGTCTCGGCCACCAGCCGCACGAAGGGGTGATCCGGGTCCACCCGGGCTGGGTGCTCACCTCCCAGCAGCTCTATCTCCACGTCGTCAAAGCCTTGCTGGTCCAGATACGCGCGCAGCTTGCGGAACACATCGTCGGGGTCCTGGTCTGGCACCAGCCGGAAGTCCACCTTGGCCCGGGCCTCAGCCGGCAGCACTGTCTTTGAGCCCGGCCCCTGGTAGCCGGCGTCCAGCCCACAGATGGTGCACGTCGGCTCGAACACCGCCGCTCGCTTGAGCTCCAGCCCCGTCAGCCCGCGCAGGAACCCCTTGAGCCCGAAGGTCTCCTTCAGCTCTTCCTCTTCGGACGGCAGAGCGTCCAGCATCTCCAGGTCGCGGGGCGACGGGGGCACCACGTGGTCGTAGAAGCCAGGGATACGCACCCGCTCGTCGGGACCTTTGAGGCTGGCCAGGGCCCAGGTCAGGCGCCAGGCGGCGTTGGGGAAGATGGAGCCGCCCAGGCCGGAGTGAGCGTCGCGGGCCGCCGTGCGCACGCGCATGTCCACGTAGCAGATGCCCCGCATCCCCAGGTAAATCTCCAACTGGTCATGGTAGTTGACCCCGCCGGCCTCCCAGATGCAGGCATCGGCTGACAGGCGCTCCCGCTCCCTCTTCACCACGTCCGGCAGGTGGATGCTGCCAATCTCCTCCTCACCCTCGATGACAAACTTGACGTTGCAAGGGAGATGGCCGGTGACAGCGCGTACCGCCTCCAGGGCTGCCAGCCGCGACACGATGTGCCCCTTGTCGTCGGCGACGCCCCGGGCGTAGAGCTTGCCTTCGCGCAGGGTGGGCTCAAAGGGCGGCGAGTCCCACAGCTCCAGGGGCTCTGGAGGCTGCACATCGTAGTGGTTGTAGAAGAGGAGAGTGCGGTCTGCGCGGCCCGGCGCCTCACCGTACACCACCGGGGCACCGTCCGTCGGGAGGGTCTCGGTGTGAAATCCCCGCTCTTCCAGCATCCGGGCCACCAGCCGTGCCGTCTCCTCCAGCCCCAGGTTCTGAGCGGACACGCTGGGCTGCCGGCACAGCCGGATCATCTCGGCAACGAAATCGTCCAGGTGCTCCTCGATGTAAGCATCTATCTCGTTAACGAATGTGGTCATGGTTGCATCTCCGTATCCCTGAGCTCCCCCGAGTTCCCATGAGTTCCCGGGAACTGGGGGAACTTAGGCCAACTCAAGGGTGACCGTCCAGAATCTCGATCGTGCCTCTCCTCCCATCCACCCGCAGGGTCTGGCCGGTGCGCAGGAGGCGCGTGGCGCGCTCCACCCGGATCACGGCCGGGATGCCGAACTCGCGGGCCACCACCGCCCCGTGCGACAGGAGCCCCCCTTCCTCCATCACGATGCCGCCGGCCAGGTGGAACAGCGGCATCCAGCCGGGGTTGGTGTACGGGGCGACCAGCACCTCGCCCTTCTGCAGCTCGTGGGCCTGGTCCAGGCTCATGACGACCCGCGCCGGCGCCACCACGGTCCCGCCGCTGCACGGCACGCCCTCCAGCCGCGTCACGGCCGCCGGCTCCCGCTCGGGCAGCCGGAACCCCCGACCGATGGTGTGGGGCGGCTCGAAGTTGCGGTAGCACAGCTTCATGCGCTTGTACTTGCGCACCGCATCACGCGCCTCTTCGCTGGACAGCTTCCCATCCATGGCCGCCAGGACCTGCTCCCGGGTGAGGCAGAAGATGTCGTCCGGATGCTCCAGGTAGCCCGATGCGGCCCAGCGCCGGCCCAACTCCACGAAGAAGCGCCGGCAGTGGTAGAAGGCCATGGAGACCAGCGTGCGGGTCTCCTCTCGCCACCAGCAGTAGCGCTGGACCAGCCGCAACTGGTTGAAGAACTGCCGCCGGCGATACGGGATCAGCCGGTTGATCAGCCCCCGGGACAGGAGAGCTCGGGCGCGCTCCTCCTCCCGCAGGCGCACCTGCACCTGTTCAGCCACCTGCTGCTCGGGTCCCTTGTCGTCAGGTTGACCCACGTAAGACTTCAGCGTTGCCAGCACGAAGGAGGGGTCCTCATCCCAGCGCGGCAGTGAGAGGTCCTCGTCAATGGGCGACATGTAGCGGTACTTCTTGATGAAAGCCTGGAGTTGCTCCCAGAACCCCCGGCCTGCCTCCGATTCCTGCAGCCGGGCCGGAATCTCCCCAGGCGGCGAGTTCACGATGACCTGGGCTACCTGGGATTCCTTCTGCGCCTCGCGGGACAGCTCCCACAGCTCAATCATTGGCCGGGCGGTGCTCATATCCGTGAGGCCCGTCAGCAACCTCCCCTCGGTAATAGGCTCCTGACCCCGGTTGGCCTGGTTGAGCTTCTCCACCATCGGATGGAAGTCGTCCTGAGCCTGGGTGGAGAGGATGCTGACGGTGTGGGCTATCCGGTTGCCCTCCCAGTGGAGGTCAATCATGCGCCTGACCCAGTGATAGAGCTCAGCGTCGGTGAGTTTGGCCGGATCCACCCGGCTGTACTCCTTGTCCCGCTTCAGGAAGTCCTCCTTGAAAGCCTGGGCTTCCTCGATGCACTCCTTGTACAGCCGATCCAGGGCGAAGAGAATGGGCAGCGCCCGCAACACGGTGCGCGGCGTCCAGGGGGTCACCACCCCGTCACCTTCGTAGGTGGGCTCGATGCCCACGGTGCGGTCCAGGACGCGCTCCTTGTAGCCGGGGATGATGGCCGCGTAGCGCTTCACCTCGCCGATGTTCCAGTAGGCACGGCCAAAGAACAGCCGGCCCCATTCCACATCCAGGGGAGGTTCTTTGGCCATCTTCATGCGGTAGAAGAACTCGGCCAGGCTGTGGCCGTAGTCGTACACCAGGCTGAGGGAAGCCGAGAGGGGGCTGACGAAGCCCGGCAGCGCCTCCCGGAAGTTGGCGGAGGTCCACTGGCCGATGTCCGGCGCGAAGGTGTAGGAGGTCAGAGGCCGGGTCTGGAGCACGTAGAAGCGCCCATCGTGGAGGCACCACTCGATGTCCTGCGGGTAGCCGTAGATGGCCTGTACCTGGAAGCCCAGCTCCATGAGCTCCAGAAGCTGCTGGTCGGCGAGGGTGGGGAGATCCTGCCGGTCAGGCGGCACCGGCACCTCCTGCACGCCACCGTCCGGCGCAGGCACGATCATCACCGTCTTCCGAGCTACCTGGCGCCTGATCACCCGCTCCCTGTACACGTCCAGCACAAAGTGGTCGGGGGTCACCCGGCCCGACACCACTGCCTCGCCCAGGCCCCAGGCTGCCTCCACCGCCATCTCCTCCTCGCGCCCGGTCATGGGGTTGAGGGTGAAGAGGACGCCGGAGACATCAGCCGGGATCTGCTGCTGGACCACGACGGCCATGGTCACGCCCGACGGCTCCTGGCCCTGCTGCTGCCGATAGCTCACGGCGCGCTCGTTCCACAGGGAGGCCCAGCAGTCACGGACCCCCTTGACCACCTGCTCGGGGCCCGTGACGTTGAGATAGGTGTCGTACTGGCCAGCGAAGGACGCCCCGGCCAGGTCTTCGGCGGTGGCCGAGGAGCGCACGGCCACGGTGAAGCCAGCACCGGTCGGGTCCAGCCGCTGGCACGCCTGGATGATGGCCCTGGCCAGGTCGTCGGGCACGGGGCGCTCTTGGATGAGCTGCTGGAGGGAAGGTGTGGAGTCGGCCAGCCCGTGGGCGTCCAGGAAGGCCCGATAGGCGTCGGCGGTGACGACGAAGCCGGGTGGCACCGGCAGGCCGGCCCGGGCCAACTCGCCCAACCGCAACCCTTTCCCACCCACCACCGGGGCGTGTTCACCGGTGATCTCGTCCAGCCACAAGATGTACTTGCTCATAGGTCATTCCTCCAGGTGGATTCGAGTTTGCCCACCAGGTACAACCCCGAAGGGGTGGCGTGGATGCGGCAGGTCCCGGTCTAGCGCCCCATTACCCCCTCCCCTATGAGGGGCCGGGGAGGGGGTGGACCTGCCTGAGGACAAGAGCCCACCCTCCCCTAACCCCTCCCTCAGAGGCAGGGGTAAAGCTCACGGGATGTACGGCAGCTCGACCCCTGCCTTGACCATCTCCCGCACCTCGCCCAGGGCACGATCGAAGGCCGCCAGCACCTCGTCCACCTCGTCCGGCTGGATGATGAGGGGCGGCATCACCTGGATGGCCCGGCGGCGGAAGTCCGAGAAGATGGCGATCACCCCATTGCGGGCCAACGCCGCACTCATCATCGGCCCCAGGGCATCGTCCACCAGCTCGAAGGCCATCATCAGCCCCAGTCCCCGCCACCCGGCCACCAGATCGGGGTGCTTCTCCTTCATCCTGTCGAAGCCGGCGGCGAAGCGTTCCCCCATGGCGTTCACGTGCTCGGCGAAGCCGGGCTCGGTGATCTGATCCAGCATGGCCATGGCCGCCACGCAACCCACGTCCGCCCCACCGAAGGAGCACAGGTGGACGAAGGGGTTCTCGCGGAAGAAGGCATCCAGGTGCTCGCGATAGCACGTGGCCGAGAGGGGATACACCCCTCCGCTCATCCCCTTGCCCAGGACCATGATGTCCGGCACTACATCCCAGTGGTCGCAGCCCCACAGCTTTCCGGTGCGGCACAGCCCGGCTTGCACCTCGTCCAGGATGAGGACCGCGCCTCGTCGGTCGCAGAGCTCGCGCACGGCGGGCAGGTAGTCATCGGGCGGGATGAGGATGCCGGCCGTGGCCTGGATGGTCTCCAGGAGCACGGCGGCCGTGTCCTCGGTGACGGCCTTGTGCATGGCTTCAATGTCGCCGAAAGGCACCTGGGTGAAGCCGGGCGCCAGGGGTTCGAAGTGGCGCTTAAAGTGGGGGTCGCCGGCTGTCAGGGCCAGGCCGGTGTGGCCGTGGTAGCCTTTTTCGGCGGAGACGATGCCGGGGCGCTTGGTGTAGCCCCGGGCCAGCTTGATGGCCACGTCAATGGCCTCGCCGCCGCCGGGGGTGAAGAAGGTGTAGCGGATGTCGCCGGGGGTCAGCTCCGCCAGGCGCCTGGCCAGGGCCGCCCGCTGCTCGCTGAGAAGGATGTGGTCGCCGATGTCCAGCTCGTCCAGCGCTTGGCGCAGGGCCTGGATGACGCGGGGCGGACGGTGCCCCAGGTTGAAGACGCCGCCGCTGGAGCGGAGGTTGATGTAGCAGTTGCCCTCCAGGTCCCACATGCGCACGCCCTCGCGCCGACCGGGCGCCTTGTCGAAGCCCAGGGCGCGGTAGACCTGGACCTTGCCGGGTGAGACGTAATCCGCGAACTCCTGCACTACAGCCTGGTTGGGTTTGCGATGAATGTACATGGCCAGACTCCCTTTCAGGTTCACGGGTGATTGTCAACCCGCAACTCCCACCCGAAGATAGCTTCCGGCGAAGGCGTAAAGCGTGATCACGTTTGATGCAGAGCAAGAGTTGCTCGCCACTGTGCCACGAAGCCTCAATGGGGCTTAATGCGGACAGATTGTAACACGGGATGGCGCTACTGGCAAGTGTGCAATGCCCATCCGTGTGTCAACGCGGGCCCCAAGCTTTTAACAGCAATTTGGTCTGCTGAAGACCGGCGACATCAAGTACGTGCCCACCGACGGGCTCCCCCCGCTGCAAAAGGCCATCATCCGCTACACCGCGGAACACTGCGGACGCCTGGTGGCGCCGGAGAACGTCATCCTCTCCAACGGCGCCAAGCAGGCCATCTACAACAAATTTCAAGAAGTTCGCTCCGGCCCGCCCGAGGTGCGCGAGGCCGGGCCGAAGTTGTGACAACGGTTGCCTCCCAGGAACGCTGGCCCCAATTGACTATCGCCGAAGCTTGTGGTAAGCTTCAGGCTGCCATCTCGCGTCAGCGGGTGCTGGCGGCACTTCCCGGGAGGTTCCGTTTGCCTATGGACAAGCACGGAGTGCGTAGGACGAACTGCGTCACCGTTACGGTTATCGCCATCCTTCTTTTGGTGCTCTTCGGTGCGGGCTGTGTGGGCAACCAGCCGCTCCTCTCCGACGTCTCGCTGAGCCCCACCACCATCTCGCCCAACGCCGACGGTGTGGACGACGTAGCCCGCATCCCCTACACCGTGTCGCGAGAGTGCCGGGTGTCCATCATCTTCATCGGGCCGGACGGCACCCTTCACTACTTTCGCAAGGAGCAACTGCGCTCACCCGGCGAGTACGAGGCCCTCTTCGGCGGCAACGTCCAGGGCCGGGTCCTGGCCGACGGCGAGTACACCTGGGTGGTGGAGGCGGTGACGCTGGACGGCAAGGTGTCCCAGCGGATCGAAGGGATTATCACCATTACCGGCGCCGACACCACCCTGCCGGAGCTGCGCGACTTCGCGGTCTTCCCCTCGCGGTTCACGCCTAACCAGGACGGCATTGACGACCGGGTGACCATCAGCTACTTCCTCACCAAGCCGGCCACGGTGCGCGTCTACCTGGCGGATAAGGACGGCCACTTCGTGGCGCCGCTGGAGGAGCGGGAGGGGGCGGCTGCGCCGGGTCAGCCGGGCCGCCACGAGATTGACTACGACGCCGGCGTGGACGCCGATGCGCCGCCACCGCCGGATGGCGAGTACAAGGTGATCGCCGAAGCCGTGGACGACGTGGGCAACGTGGTCCGCGAGGAACGCACCCTGATCATCGAAGAGGGCGGTGTACCTCGTGCCCAGATCCTCTTCGCCGAGTTCAAGCCCACGGTCCTGCCCCTGGGCGAGGTCCTGGAGGTGCGCATGACGGTGGAGAACGTGGGGAGCGTGCCCTTGCGCACCACTGGACCGCCGTCGGGGACCAAGTACACCAGCCGGCAGAACTTCAACACCCTGGGGTGGCCGGAGGAGCCGGGTGCCTTCCGGGTAGGCGTGTGGTACGACACTGACCAGGGCGACTTGCAGTACCCGTTCCGCTGGGCCATCGGCCGGCCGGAGGACCTGGACACGTGCGAGGCCAGCGACCGTCAGTACCTGTGCCTCAAGCCCGGCAAGCGCGCCGAGGTCGCCGGCTACATCCAGATCGTAGACCCACCTTTGCGCCGGCAACCCAAGTTCTTCGTCGGCCTGTTGCAGGAAGACGTCCGCAAGCACAACGACCGCAACTTCGTCACCCAGATCTCGGTGCAGTATTGAGGCCAGAAGCCGGCTTCTACTGACTTTCGTGATTGGTTTAGGCTCAATGGATCTGGGCATCGTCATCGTCAGCTACAACGTGCGTGACCTGCTGGGGGCGTGCCTGCGTTCGGTCTTCGCCTCGCTGAAGGATAGCCAGCTGGATGCAGAGGTCTGGGTGGTGGACAACGCCTCTGCCGACGGCAGCCCGGACGTGGTGCGCGACGAATTCCCCCAGGTGCACCTAATCGCCCTGGATCAGAACATGGGCTTTGCGGCCGCCAATAACATGGCTATGCGACAGATGGGCTTTTGGGAGCTCACTGCGACGTCCCCGCAGGGGAAAACTCGCACTACAAACGCGGAACAGGCTGGGACCAGGCCACGACATGTGCTGCTCCTGAACCCGGACACGGAAGTGCGCGGCCAGGCGCTGCAGACCCTGGTGGACTTCATGGACCAGAATCCCGGAGTGGGGGTGGTCGGCCCGCGACTGGTGTACCCGGATGGTGGCTTTCAGCACAGCGCCTTCGCCTTCCCCGGTGTGGCCCAGACCTTCTTCGACTTCTTCCCGGTCCACGGCCGGCTCCTGGACTCGCGCCTCAATGGCCGTTACCCAAAGTCGGCCTACGCCGACGGGCCATTTCCCGTTGACCATCCACTGGGGGCCTGCCTGATGGCCCGGGGTGAAGCCATTCATCAGGTGGGGCTGCTGGACGAGGGCTTTTTCATGTACTGCGAGGAGATTGACTGGTGCATGCGCTTCAAGCGCGCCGGATGGCAGGTCTACTGTATGCCGGCGGCCGAGGTGGTACACCACGTGGCCCAGAGCACCCGGCAGTTTCGTGAAGCCATGTTCGTCGCCCTGTGGCGCAGCCGCTTCCACCTGTACGCCAAGCACTACGGCCCGTTGAAGCGCTGGGCTATCCGGCAGGTGGCCCGGGCCGGCATCCGCTGGCAGATGCGGCGTGCGGGCCGAGAGTTAACCGGGCCGGAGCTTGAGCGTCGCCTGAACGCGTATCAGACGGTGCTGGCCATGACGGGTTGATCGCCATGCGCAGTGAGGTTTCACTTCAGAGCGACGAGACTGCCGAAGTCTGGCGGACTTCGGAAGTCTCAAAGAGAGAGCCCATCACCTGTATCATGCTCACCCTGAACGAGGACGAGAACATCGGGCCGTGCCTGGAGACGGTGCAGTGGGCCGATGAACTGTTGGTGGTGGACAGCTTCAGCCAGGACCGCACCGTGGAGATCGCCGAGGCCCACGGGGCCCAGGTGCACCAGCGGACCTTTCGTGACTATGCGGACCAACGGAACGCGGCGCTGGAGCTGGCCCGCCACGACTGGGTGCTGTTCGTGGACGCCGACGAGCGGGTGACGCCGGAGCTGGCCGCCGAGATCCAGCGGGTGTTGACGCAAGCCGGCCAGAATGAAAACGCCCCCGTGGGCTACTGGATCCCCCGGCGCAACTACATCTTCGGGAAATGGATCCGGCACACAGGTTGGTACCCCGACCACCAGCTTCGGCTGATGCGTCGCAGCCGGGCCCGCTACGACCCGGCCCGCCAGGTCCACGAATTGGTCATCCTTAATGGCCCGGCCGGGCGATTGGAGCACCCCTTAGTGCACTACAACTACGCCACGCTGGGGGAGTTCATCGCCCGACAGAACCGCTACAGCGACTACGATGCGCGGGTGTTGTTCAACCAGGGCGTCCGGGCCCGGCCACACAATTTCATCCTGCAACCATTGCGCGAGTTCCGCCGGCGCTACTTCACCTTGCAGGGCTGGCGGGACGGCTGGCATGGGCTGCTGCTCAGCTTGCTCATGGCCTGGTACGAGTTGGTGAAGTACGCGAAGCTGTGGGGACTGGCACGCCGGGGGGGCAGACAGGTGTAAGTTCGTCTACCACAGGCGCGGGGCATCACCGGTGGCTTTGACCATGTACCTGAGTTGTGGTAGAATGTTGCTAACTCCGGGCTAGTGAGGCGCGTCATGGCAACGCAAGAGGCGACAAAACTCCCATCCGAATTGGACGAAGAGACCCTGAAGGTCATCCAAGACAGGCTATATGACCGGCTGCGAGAACCGTTGCTCCTGGAGATCCGCGAGCGGCTGATGGCCGAGGCTGCAGAGCAACCGATCCCTCTGTACTACGATCGCTACATCGCCAGCCAGATCCAGCGCCTGGAGGAGGCTATCGAGCGCAACGCGCAGCGGATCATGGAGCTCGGGGAAGAGGTAGATCGTCGTTTTGGGGAGATGGATCGGCGGTTCGCGGAAGCCAGGGAAGGGCGGACGGCGCTCCGGACTGAGATGGATCGGCGGTTCGCGGAAGCCAGGGAAGAGCGAACGGCGCTCCGGACTGAGATGGATCGGCGGTTCGCGGAAGCCAGGGAAGAGCGAACGGCGCTCCGGACTGAGATGAATCATCGTTTTGAGGTGCTGGAGACGAGGATCGAGAAACTAGGCATCCAGATGCGTAACTGGGCGATATTCGCGGTGACCGTTGTGAGCGCGATTGTGGCCATCCTCCAACTGGTTCTCAGGTGAGGCACAGGCATGCACAGGACACCTCATTAGATCTCCGTACTCATCTCAAAAAGCCTCAACGGGAGGACCTTTGAAACATCCTCTAGTGTTGAGCCTCACCATCTTCCTCATAGCTTTGCTGCTGACCGGCCTGGCCCCGACAGAGCCCCCACAACCCGAAGTCCAGCCGGAGCAACTCGTCCCTGACTGGCAGGCCTGGTACTACGACGACTACTCCGATGAGGACTGGGAGAAGGACCGGGACTGCAGCTATTATCGGGATCCTCGCCGCGGGATCGCCCCGGCCATGCAGCGCTTCGATCCGGCCATTGATTTCGACTGGGGAACTGCTGGTCCCAGTGACGATGTTGGGGACGACCACTTCATCGTCTGTTGGGAGGTGAGCCAGACCCTCGCCCCAGGCAAGTATCGCTTCCACACTTACACCGATGACGGGGTGCGTCTGTTCATCAACAACCAGCTCGTCCTCGACCACTGGGTGCCCCAACCCCCTACCGAGCACACGGTGGACGTCATCATCCCAGGGGACTCCATGGAGTACCTCCTGCGCGTGGACTACTTTGAGCGCACGGACCAGGCAGTAGCCAGGGTGTGGTGGGAGAGCCTGGAGGAGTATCCACACTGGAAGGGCGAGTACTTTAGGACGTACATCTACGATCCCGACGATCCGGACGCTGGCCGGCCCTCCGGTGGGCCTGTGTTCACCCGGGATGACTGGAACCAGCGCAATCCGGACGATCCCGGACTGGACTTCAACTGGGGGTTGGGCTCGCCCGGCATCGGCCTCAGCCACGACCACTTCGCCGTCCGCTGGACGCGCACGCTGAACTTCGCCGGCGGCTACTATCGCTTCTACACCAAGACGGACGACGGTGTGCGCCTGTGGGTGGATGACAAGCGCCTCATCAACGAGTGGCACCTGCAGTCCGGCGCGACGCACTACGCGGACGTCTACCTCAGTGCCGGGCCACACACCGTGCTCATGGAGTACTTCGAGGCCTCGGGCACAGCCCAGGCCAAACTGTGGTGGGAGGCGTGGTAGCATGAGAACACCACTGGCAGCCCCCACCATGCGCCGCACCGCGATGGCCGCTATGCTTGTGGTCCTGCTTGGGGTGACCCTGGCGCTGTCATCCGGCCAGGGCCATGGTGCGGCGCAGGCTCGCCCGGAGGCGCTGCTCTTGCCCTATCACCTCTACCTGCCCTACGTGGCCAAGGGCTGTGCTCTCAGCGTTCCCTTCGTGTCCGATCGCACGGGCAACTTCGAGGTGTTCAACCTGGACGTGAGGCTGCGGGCCATCTGCCTTAACCTGACCAACTCGCCGGGTCAGGATGTGGCGCCGGCCGTCTCACCCGACCGGCAGAAGATCGCCTTCGCCTCTGATCGCCATGGCAACCTCGAGATTTTCGTGATGTCGGCCGACGGCTCGGGGCAGACACGGCTCACCCTGCATCCGGGCATGGACTACGGTCCCTCGTGGTCGCCGGACGGCATGCGCATCGCCTTCGTCTCCGACCGCGACGGCAACCTTGAGATTTACACCATGGCGGAGAACGGCTCCAACGTGGTGCGGTTGACGGATGATCCGGCAGCCGACAGCCAGCCGGCTTGGTCGCCGGACGGCAAGCACATCGCTTTCACCAGCACCCGCGACGGCAATCAGGAAATCTACGTCATAGCGCCCGATGGGAGCAACCAGCGCCGGCTCACCTGGAGTAGTGCGCCGGATGCCCATCCCACCTGGACCCGGGATGGCCGGCTCGTGTTTACCTCTGCGCGCGACGGGAACTTCGAGTTGTACGTGATGAACGCTGATGGCTCGGCGCAGACCCGACTCACGGTGAACGAAGCGGTGGACTCGCAGCCCGCGCTGGCGCCAGACGGCCAGCACATCGTCTTCGTCAGCAACCGTGACGGCAACCCCGACCTGTACATGATGAGGCTGGACGGCACACAGCTCACCCGTTTGATCACCAGCACGGCAGACGATTGGGGCCCTGCCGCTCAGTAGCCCCACTCAACAAGAAGACCCTGAACCGGTTCCCGGTCCAGGGTCTGTTTTCCGCTCCAGCCACCCGGACACTTTATCCAGCAACCCTTTTTCGCTACAAAGTGGGGTCCTCGCCACGTCTAGTCCGGCGCAAACCGGGGCATGGACGCGCCTCTATTGAAAGGGACTTTTACCTTGCCTTGGGAGAAGGTGTCGGGCAGCTAGTTTTCCCCTCAGGTCCGCTCAACCGCGCTGGCGGACTCCATCACCGTGGCACTACGCGCACAGCCTGGGGTCCCTTAGAGGTCTCCTCGATGTCGTACTCGACCGCCTGTCCTTCCTGAAGGATCTTGTAGCCCTCGACGGCTATGCCGGTAAAGTGCACAAAGATCTCGCCACCTTCGTCCTGAATGATGAACCCATAGCCTTTGCGGGGATCAAACCACTTCACGCGGCCGGTGTGACGCACTGCCCGACGCTGATCCATGCGGCACACCGGACAAAGGGTCGGCTCCATCACTTCCTGCCCGGCCTCTGCCATCCTGCGTTGCTCGTCCACGGTGAAAATGAAGGAAGTGCCGCACTGCACACATTTCAGCATCTTGTCAGCAAATGGCATGGTTTTAGTTCCCTACACACCCAACCGGCTACCGCGCCCGCACGCCCATTGGGTTCTCGACCTTCGCCAAGCCAATGAGGGCAAGGCTACTGAGTCTCGGCGATGCCCTCGCCTTCGGTGCTCTCCGTCGCTTCTTGCACGACCTCTGTCGGCACCGCCGCCTCGGCTAGCGCTGCTGGCTCCTGCGGGCTGATCTCTGCCTGCGGTCCGGCCTCGCCCGGTGCCTGCTCCGGCTCCATCTCAGCTGCGGGCCCACAAACGCCTCTCCGACCGGCTCCTCGAAAGCAGCCCCCACCTACGCCTCCGGCCCAGTCAGTGCCTCTACCTCTGGCTCTTCCGTGGCAACTGTTGCTTCCCCTTCGGGCTGCGGCGCCTGGCGCAGGCTCAAGGCAATGCGCCGCCGCACACCGTCCACGTCGAGCACGCGCACGGCGCACTCCACGCCGGGTTTGACCACGTCCTTAGGGTTAGACACCGGTGTATCGGACAGCTCGGAAATGTGGATCAGCCCCTCCACGCCCGGTTCCAGCTGGGCGAAGGCGCCGAACTTGGTGACGTTGGTGATGGTGCCACGCACCACATCCCCGGGCTGGTACTTGATCTCCACCAGCGTCCACGGGTCCGGCTGCAGGCGTTTCAGGCTGAGGCCGATGCGCTTCCTCTCGCGGTCCACGTTCAGTACGTAGACATCAATCTCCTGCCCGACTTCCACCACGTCTTTGGGGCGCACGTTGCGGTCCCACGACAATTCCGACACGTGGATGAGCCCATCGGCGCCTCCCAGGTCCACGAAGACGCCGAAGTCGGCCAGGGTGCTCACCCGGCCTCTGCGGACTTCGCCTTCGCGCAGTTCCGTCAGCAAGCGCTCTTTCTGCCGCCGGCGCCACTCGCGCCAAGCCACCCGCTCGGACATGATGAGCCGGCGCTGCCGGCGGTTCACCTCGATCACCTTCACCGGGATCTTCTGGCCCACCAGACTGCGCAGCCGCTCTTGAGGGGTGGAACCGGAGGTGCGCGAATCCAGGTGCATCAAGTGCGACCTGGGCACGAAACCCTGGAGGTGGCCAAAGCTGACGACGACCCCGCCCTTGTTGTGCCCGATGACCTCGGCCTCGAAGATCTCACCGCTCTCCATCAGTTCCCTGGCCCGCTGCCAGTCCTGCATCGTGCGGGCCAGGTTGATGGAGACGATGATCTCCCCATCGGGGGGTTGGGGACGTACGACGTACACAGGCACCTCATCGCCGACATTGATCTCGGCCAAAGCCTCAGGCCCCAGCCGCTCCAGGTCATTGCGGGGCACGATGCCTTCCTGCTTGGCGCCGATGTCCACGACGATCTGCTCGTCGCTCTTGCTCACTACCACTCCGGTGCGGATTTCGCCCCGCTGGAGTTCGCGGTAGTCGTACTCGTCCCGCAAGAACTCCCACATGGGTGAGAGCTCCTGCTCATCCACCATCAGATTATCCTGGTCCACGGTTGACTTCCCCAATGCGCAGGCCGCGTCCACCTGTCCGCAAGTTCCCCCTCAACAGGATCCTCGCCGAATCCCCCGACAGGCCCCTCAGCGCGCGTGATTTTATGGGTCAAGCCGGGCGCCCACAGCTGAGGCCCGGCTTGACCTCACTCCAGGTCGAAATCCTCGATCTCGTCATCCTCAAATGCCAGCTCCAGTTCCTCCTCTTCCAGCTCCAACTCCGGCGTCTCTTCCTCACCCTCTTCTTCAAGGCTGATCTGGCCCTCGCTTTCGCCTTTGCCGTCACCTTTGTCAAACACGGCTTCCGGCGAGTCGCCCAAGTAGTATCGTGGCCTGAAGCCCGTGCCGGCCGGGATCAGCTTGCCGATGACCACGTTCTCCTTGAGGCCACGCAGCTCGTCCACCTTGCCCTCGATAGCCGCGCCGGCCAGCACGTTGATGGTGTGCTGGAAGGAGGCGGCCGACAGGAAGCTGCTGGTGTTCAGGGCGGCCTTGGTGATGCCCAGCAGCACCGGCGTGGCCGTGGCCGGGCGCTTGCCCTCGGCGATCACGCGGGCGTTCAGCTCCTCGAACTCCAGCCGGTCTACCAGATCGCCCGGCAACAGGTCCGTGTCCCCCGAGGACTTGACCCGCACCTTGCCCAGCATGCGCCGGATGATCATCTCGATGTGCTTGTCGTTGATGTTCACGCCCTGGGAGCGGTAGACTTTCTGGATCTCCTCCAGCAGGTATTCCTGAGTGGCCTCCCGCCCCAAGATGGCCAGGATGCGATGGGGGTTCTTCGGACCTTCGGTCAACTGGTCGCCGGCCTTCACTTTCTGGCCATGAGTGACGCGAAGGCGCGCACCCGCCGGCAGCGGATACTCCACTTCTTCGCGCTTCTCGCGGCGGATGAGGATCCTGTGGTCCTCCATGACCACCACACCACCGGCCTTGGCACGAATCTCCTTGTCACCACGCTTGGCCAGCGGCGTATCAGGCTCAACCACGTCCCCATCCTCAACCTTAATGGCGTAGTTGCCCGGCTTAGGGTACTCGTCGTGGATGACCTGCACATCCACCACCTTGACTTTGCGGGTGCCGTCCTCTTGCTGGATGATCTCCACCCTGCCCGCGATATCAGAGATGATGGACTGGCCCTTGGGGCTGCGGGCCTCGAACAGCTCCTGCACGCGCGGCAGACCGTGGGTGATGTCCTCGACACCGGCCACACCCCCCGTATGGAAGGTCCGCAGAGTTAGCTGAGTGCCGGGCTCGCCGATGGACTGGGCAGCGATGATGCCCACAGCCTCACCCACCTTCACCAGCCCGCCCCGGGCCAGGTCACGACCGTAGCACATGGCGCACACGCCGTAGCGCAGCTCGCAGGTCATGGGCGAGCGCACGTACACCTGGGTGATGCCGGCGCTGAGAATGCGGTCAATATCCTCCTCCTCCAACATCACGCCCTTCTTAACCAGCACCTTCCCGGTCTTCGGGTCAATCACATCGGCTGCGGTGACACGCCCAAAGAGCCGCTCCTCCAGGGTTTCACCCACACCTTTCACGTTGCGCGGCCGGATCCAGATGCCGGCATCTGTGCCGCAGTCCTCGGCGTTGACAATGGCATCCTGGGCGACGTCCACCAGGCGGCGGGTCAGATAACCCGCGTCCGCCGTCCGCAGAGCGGTGTCCGCGAGACCCTTGCGCGCGCCGTGGGTGGAGATGAAGTACTCCAGCGCCGTGAGGCCCTCGCGGAAGTTGGAGCGAATGGGCAGGGCGATGATGCGCCCGGTGGGGTCGGCCATGAGACCGCGCATGCCCGCGAGCTGGCGGATGGGCTGAAAGCCGCCCTTAGTCGCCCCGGACACGGCCATGATGCGGATAGGGCCATAGGGCTCCAGCGCCCTGGCCACCGCTTCGGTGATGTCGTCAGTCGCCCGGGTCCATAGCTCGACGGTCTTGACGTACTGCTCCTCCTCGGTGATCAGCCCCCGGCGGTACTGCCGTTCGATCTCAGCCACCTCTTGCTGGACCTGCTCCACGATGAGGGCCTTCTCCCGGGGTATGGTGATGTCGTCAATGGCAATGGTCACGCCTGAGCGCGTGGCGAACTGGAAGCCCACGTCCTTGATGCGGTCTACCAGTTCGGCGGTGCCCTCTTCGCCGAGCAGCCGATAGGCTTCAGCCACCAGCTCGTTGAGGGCGTTCTTGTCCATGGTCTTGTTGACGAAGCGCAATTGCTCAGGCAGGATTTGATTAAACAACGCCCGGCCCACGGTGGTCTCGATGATGCGCCGGTCGTGACGGTTCCCGGCGTAGCGCTTGCCGGCCAGCGTGTAGTAGGTCGTGGTGTAAAGCTTGATGCCTGCGTGGAGGTCAACCTTGCCCAGCTCGTAGGCCAACTGCACCTCGTCCAGGTCGGCGAATACTTTGCCCTCGCCCTTGGCGCCCTCACGCTCCATGGTGAGGTAGTAGCAACCCAGGACCATGTCCTTGGACGGCCCCACGATGGGTTCCCCGCTGGCCGGCTTGAGCAAGTTGCGGGACGAGAGCATGAGCTTGCGGGCCTCTTCCTTGGCTGCCTCTGACAAGGGCACGTGCACAGCCATCTGGTCGCCGTCGAAGTCGGCGTTGAAGGCGGCGCACACCAGCGGGTGAATTTGGATGGCGTTGCCCTCGATCAGGACGGGCTGGAAAGCCTGAATACCCAGCCGGTGCAGCGTCGGGGCCCGGTTCAGGAGCACAGGATAATCCTGGATGATCTCCTCCAGCACCTCCCAGACGACCGGCTCCATGCGCTCGATGTAGCGCTTGGCGCCCTTCACGTTGTGCACGTGGCCGTATTCCACCAGCTTGCGCATCACGAAGGGGCGGAACAACTCGAGGGCCATGGACTTGGGCAGCCCGCACTGGTGGAGCTTGAGGTGCGGTCCGATGACGATGACCGAGCGGCCGGAGTAGTCCACGCGCTTGCCCAGCAGATTGCGGCGGAATCGCCCCTGCTTGCCCTTGAGCATGTCGGACAGGCTCTTCAACTTGCGGCGACCGCGTGCGGAGACCGCCTTCCCCCGCCGGCTGTTGTCAATCAGCGAGTCCACCGCCTCCTGGAGCATGCGTTTCTCGTTGCGGATGATGACCTCGGGGGCGCCCAGCTCCAGCAGGCGCTTGAGCCGGTTGTTGCGGTTTATAACCCGCCGGTACAGGTCATTCAGGTCGGAGGTGGCAAAGCGACCACCGTCCAACTGCACCATGGGGCGCAGCTCCGGCGGGATGACCGGAAGCACCGTCAGGATCATCCACTCCGGTCGGTTGCCCGAGCGGCGCAGCGCTTCCACCACACGCAGCCGCTTGGTGGCCTTCTTGCGGCGCTGCTTGGACTTGGTGGAGCGGATCTCGCGGCGCAGCTCCTTGGCCATCGCGTCGAGATCAATGTTCTTGACGATCTCGTACAGGGCCTCGGCGCCCATCCCGGCCCGGAAGCTCCCGCCCCACTTCTGGTGCAGTTCCCAGTACTCGGATTCATTGAGCAACTGATTCACTTCCAGGCTCTTGAGCTCGGCACGCCGCCCCTCGACCTCAGCGGTCTTGGCAGCGATCTGCTCGTCCAGCTCTCCGTTGAATTCGGCGATCTTCTCTTGCAGATCATGTTGGAGTTGCTCGCGGGCTGCCTCCAGCAGCAGCCGGTAGCGCTCTTCCTGATCCTTGAGGCCCGCTTCGATTTCGCTCAGCCGGGCGGAGACCGACTCGTTGAGCCGGTTGAAGTGCTCGGTGGTGATGACTTCACCCTGCTCGGCGATGACGGCCTGGGTGGGTGCGAAGACCAGGCGCTTGGTGACCGGACCGTCTCGCCGGTCCTGAAGCTGCTGCCTGAAGTCGGCGGCAGCGCTCATCAGCTCACCGGTCGCCGCCTCGAGCTCCTGCTCCAGCCGCTCACGCTGAGCCTGAAATTCCGCTTCCTTTTCCGCCAGCGCCTCTTCCATCTCAAGGCGCAACTCATCAATGCGCTCTTCCACCTCGGCCTGCATGCGGCCGATCTCCCGCGCCAACTCTTCATCCATGCGACGCAGGGCACGCTGGCGCGCCTCCTCGTCTACTGAGGTGACGATGTACTGTGCGAAGTACAGCACACGGTCAAGGTTGCGCCGGGAGATGTCCAACAGGAGGCCCAGGTAGCTGGGCACGCGGCGGGTGTACCAGATGTGAGCCACGGGCGAGGCCAGCTCAATGTGACCCATGCGCTCCCGCCGCACCCGGGCGCGGGTCACCTCAACCCCGCACTTGTCGCACACCACACCTTTGTAGCGAATCTTCTTGTACTTGCCGCAATAGCATTGCCAGTCCTTCGTAGGGCCGAAGATCGCCTCGCAGAACAGTCCGTCTTTCTCCGGCCGCAGACGACGATAGTTGATGGTTTCCGGCTTGGTCACCTCCCCGTGAGACCAGGAGCGAATCTCCTCGGGCGAAGCCAGGCTAATCCGAATCGCGCTGAATTCTTTGAGGTCCAACTTTATCCTCCAATGTGCAGAGTCTACTCTACCAGATTATCCCAGAGACTATCTTAAACACTCTTTACCCGCGGTAAGAACGCCCATCACACCGGGCCGCTTCTGGCTCGCTTTCGCAAGCCTCGAGCACCCGGTACCTGGCGGTGGTCTCCAGCCGGCGGTGCCCCAGGCGTCGCGCTACCTCTTCCAGGTCGCCGGTTTCCGCCAACCACAGGGCGGCGCGTGTCTGCCGCAGGGTATAGGCTGACACATTCGGCAAGCCGGCCGAGCGCGCGCAGCTGCTGACCACGCGCTGGATTGTGCGCGTGGAAATGGAACCTCCCCGTCTTGTGGCGAACAGGTACGGGCTGTCAAGATGCGTCGGACGCGTTGCCAGATACTCATACATTGCGCGACAGGCAGCTGCACCAATGAACAAGCGACGAGGTTCTGCCCCGCTGCCACCTGCCACGGTTACCCAGCCGCCATCGTCTCCCATCTCCAGGTCTTCAAGCCGCAGCGCGGCCAACTCGCCTACACCCAAGCCGGCCTCCAACAAGAGATGCAGAATGGCTCGATCCCGCGCCGCCAACCTGGTGCGGGAGTTGCGCGCCGCATCCAGCAAACGAGTCACCTCTCGTTGGGAAAGGGTTCTAGGGGGTGAGGATTTAGATTCCGGGAGAAGCTTGACCTCGGCAGCCGGATTGTTCTTGAGCCAACCGGCCTGGCAGGCGAAATAGCAGAACTTCCGCAGAGCCTGCAAACGCCGATTAATGGTGGAAACCCGTCGTCGTTCCACCTCATGCAGATGCCGGCGATAGGCTCTGATGTGCTCTGCCGTCAGGTTGCCGAGGGACAGCGCATGTGCCTCTTCCAGGCACGCTCCACCATCAGCTGGGGTCTTGCTGGTTGATGCCTGCCCGCCACCGCCATGAGTCACAAACCAAGACGCAAAAGCCCTCACGTCGGCTAGATAATTTATGATGGTCGTGCGCGAGAGGGCCAACTCGGATAAGTGCTGCTCGAACGCGGTTAGCAGGGCGTCACTCGCCGCTTCTCTCATCCCATCACCCTTAAAAAATACATTATACGCATTTTCCGGCACAAGTCAAATACGTGTTTCAAAGGTGACTGTCAGCGGGCTAGCGACCGAGGTTGGTTCCCGACCAACTGCCAAACCGCCGGCGGGCCAAGAATCTGCTCGGGAGACCCTGCCCTAGCCACCCCTTCGCGTCAGCGCATCGGTCATGCGTGCTACGCGGACCATCTCCTTCACGTCGTGGACGCGCACGATGTCCACACCCCGGGAGATGGCAATTGCAACCGAGGCCGCCGTCCCCTCCACCCGCTCGTGGGGCGGCAGGTTGAGGGTGTACCCGATGAAGGATTTGCGCGATGGTCCCACCAGGATGGGACAGCCAAGAACGCGCAACTCGCCTATCCGGTTCACCAGCTCCAGGTTGTGCTCCACGCTCTTGCCGAAGCCGATGCCCGGGTCAACGATCAGTCGCTGGCGAGGGATGCCGGCTTCCTCCGCCACCCGGATTCGCGCCTCTAGCTCCGCCAGGACTTCGCCCAGGAGGTCCTGGTACTCTGCACCCTTGTACATCCCGCCCAATTCGCCTCGCCACAGCACGTCTTTCGGACGGCTGCGATTGTGCATCAGGATCGCCGGCACCTGGCGCTCAGCCACCAACGCGGCCATGTCCGGATCCGCCTGTAGCGCCCACACGTCGTTGACGATGTGAGCGCCGGCGTCCAGGGCCGCCGCCGCCACCTCTGCTTTGTACGTGTCAATGGAGATGGGCACGTCTACCTCAGCGGCCAGTCTCGCGATGACCGGCAACACCCGGCGCTTCTCCTCGTCGGCCGGAACCGGCTCCGAGCCAGGTCGGGTGGATTCACCACCCACGTCCAGCATGTGAGCTCCGTCGGCCACCATCTGCCGTCCCAGGGCCACCGCTGCCTCTACGTCCAGCCGGCCATCGCCGGAGAAGGAATCCGGCGTGACGTTGATGATGCCCATAACGTAGGTTTGCCGGCCCCACTCGAAAGTTCGCCCGGCGATGGTCAGCGGTGGCGGGTGCTCTTTCCAGCGCCGTAAGTTTATGTCGAGCTCATTGGCTAGGTTGCGCAGCCGGTCGAGGGGCTGATCGCAGAGGGTCGGGATCACGGAATGCAGCATGGCGAGGGACCCCAGCAAGAGCACATCGGTGGTCCCTTCCCCACGGTAGGCCGGGCCGGATACGGCGCAGTCGCCGCCGGCGCTCAGCATTTGCTGCTTGACGATGGCAGCCTCAAAGGCCGTCAGTCCCTCTGCCTTGACCACGCAGTTAACCCCCTTGGCGGCCATGGACTCCAGCACGACGGGGTCGGCGCCCAGCCGGGCCACCTCCTCCCGCATGCCGGCCAGCGTATCAACCTGAAGTATCCTCACATTCAAACCCATCTTGTGCTCACCTCATTAACTCCATCCCAGTTCTGCCAACCGGTCTTCGCCTAGTCCAAAGAAGTGAGCGATTTCGTGGACCACGGTGATTTGCACCTGGCGGCGAATTTCGAGTTCCGTCTGACACGCCTCCTCGATGGGCCCCTGAAATATTGTGATCTGGTCAGGCAACACTAACCCGTAGTCGCTGGTGCGTCCCGTCAGGGGAATGCCCCGGTACAGCCCGAAGAGGGTCTCGCTCGCGGGATCCAGACCGGCCATTTCCAGATCCTCGGCTGTTGGCCAGTCCTCCACCACGACCACCACATTTTCGAGATAGCGCTGGAACACCTCGGGCAACTCATCCAGCGCGTCAGCCACCAGTTTCTCGAACTCCCGGCGTTTCATATTCGGTACCCGAGAAAAGCCGCTCAAAAGGGGCGTCCACGCCCCGTTTAGCGGCAGACTAGGCGCGGCGAGGGCCCCACTTTGTAGCGAAAAAGGACCGCTGGATAAAGGGTCGGGTGGCTAGATATCCGCCAATATGCCTTGAGCTCTCGCAGGCGATCGTCGTCAATGCCGAAATGATGAGCGATTTCGTGGATTACGACCCGGCGCACCCGCTCGCGCATCTGTGCCTCGGCGCGACTGACCATGCGCATGGGTCCCTCGAAGAATGATGATCTTCTCGGGGAGGATGAGACCATAGTGACTCGTGCGCCGGGTGCAGGGCACGCCCTAGTAGAGGCCGTTGAGGAGTTACCCGGCCCCAGGCCCATGGAACGCAGCGGCGCCGGGCTGGGCCATCACTCCACCACCACGTCCACGTTGTCCACGTGTAGGAGCACACAACTGTGCGCCCCTACTTTGTCCTCCGGCAAGGTCGTCGAGGGCTTGAGCCACCGGTTCCACAAAGGCTGTTGAGGGCCTATCGGGGCTGCTCATGTTACAGCATGCACGCGCCTATCTGTAGGACGGGCTTTCTAGCCCGTCCCAGACGGCCTGGACATGCTGTCAGACATCGAAATGTGATCCAGTGCTAAAGTCCTGTCATGTTAGAGAGCCCCGAAGAACCTCCCCATGGCTGCCCGGGCCTCGTCCAGAGCCTCCAGCCTGTCCAGCAAGAGCAACTCGATCCCTAAGCGGGAGATAACCGGCTCTAGCAGGTAGAAAAGCTTCAGCCTCTTGACGCCAATCTGGGCCGGCAGCCAGTTGTAGCGCTCACCTAGGGCCAAGAGCCGTTCGACGAAATGCACCATAGGTTCTTCTGGGTGAAACAGATCAGTGCCCAGGATGAGCCCCGACCCGTGGTCCACGACCATCAGCATGTTTGGGAAATAGGGTCGCTCACCTCTTTCATCCTGCGCTGGCGTAGGCGCCGGGAAGATGTCAACCTCCCAAGCAGCTCGCCTGATGGGGATAGTCTTCTTGATCCTGGCCAGTCGGACTTCGTCTACGGCCACCTCTGACACTTCTTCGACTTCGCGCGAGGCCGGCTCCAGCCAGGCATCTTTCCAGACGAGGCCTTGCGCGGTCTCCTCCGGCACCCGCACAAACCATAGGTCCTCCTTCGGGGGATCGAACAGGGTGGGGTCCTCCTTGAAGCGCAGGCAGACCTCCCTGGCCTGGCGCAGGACCAGCGTGAGGAAGCGCGCTTCGTCGGCCGTCAGATACCAGGGGAAATAGCCCGGCCGATAGCTGCGAAAAAGTGGCCAACCCGTCTTGCCCCTGAACTTCAACCCCAGGTGCTTTATGATCGCCCGATCCTTGTCTGTGAGCTCTTGTCTGCTGCCGAACGATACCATTAGGCACTTTTGTCCTAGGATTTCCTCAGTGGCCTGGTCCTTGCCCTCCGGCGGCCCGGACGCCGCACGCGCGTAGCTTTCCAGCCCCTCGGTGCCCAGATACACTGCCAGGGCAAAAAACTCGCCCAGGGAACCCATGACGCAGCAGTAGCCAATCTCGCCGGTGACCGGGTCCTGCACACCGAACAGGTCCGAGTCATACATCCAGGCCCAGGGCTCGATCTCCTTGAACGCCAGGGCTGCCTCGTACAAATCTTTCCACTCGGATTTGGTGGGCGCGGTTTCCTTCACTGCACATCCTCCTTCCTCTGGGTGCCGCTTTGCACGGCATCAAACTTTTGGCTCCAACAGCACCACTTTGCTCTCATCCGGCAGGGAGCCGGCCGTGACCTTCAGGCTCTCTTCCGGCGCCAGCTTCTTGATGCCCATCTCCTGCAGGAATCTGGTCACACTTGCAAGTTGCATCTTGATGCCGGGCGTCTTGTAGTGCATGGGGATGACGAGCCTGGGCTCGATGAGGTTGATGACTTCCGCGGCTGCGGCCGGGGTGAGGGTTGAGATCCCGCCGACAGGGATGAGCAGCACATCTACCTCGCTCAGCAGCTCCGCCTCGCTCTGCGTGAGCACATGGCCCAGATCACCCAGGTGGCAAATCGAGATATCCTCCATTTCGATGAGGTAGGCCACGTTCACGCCGCGATCGCGGCCTTTGCGCTTGTCGTGAAACGTGCTGATGCCGAAGATGAAGATGCCGCGGACCTCGTATTCCCCGGGACCGGTGATGACGTAGGGATCACCCTTCACCGCTGTGGCGTTATTGTGGCCCGGGTGGTCGTGGCTGATGGTGACGACATCGGCAGTGATGCGCGGCAGGCTGTAGCCCACGGACTTGTCGAAGGGATCAGTGACGACCGTACCCTCCTTACCCCGCAGCCGGAAACAGGAATGTCCGTACCACGTTATCTCCATCGTTACTCCTGCGTCTCCAATGGTCAACGGCCTATTGGTCGATGAGAATCCTCACGTCCGCATTGGCCCGTTCCTGGGCGAGCCAGTCGTAGAACTTCTGGGTCCCCTTCTCCATCAGGGTCTGCCAGTGCTCGTCAGAGAGGGGGCAGTCGGGGTCCCGCTCCAGCACCTGGATGATGTGATAGCCGGGTGGGACCTCCACGATGTGGCTGATCCCTCCGGGCTCCAGGGAGAAGGCCACCTCGTCAAACTCGGGAGGCATGATGCCTCGGGGGAACCAGCCCAGATCACCGCCCTTGTCGGCAGTGGCAGCGTCCTGGGACATCTCCCGGGCCACCTTGGCGAAGTCCTCGCCAGCCCTCACACGGGCCAGCGCTTGCTGGGCCTCGGCCTCGGTCTTCACCATGATGTGCCGGACGTGGATTTGCTCGCCCCTCTCCCCCACCTCACCGACGATCCTCGCCCGCAGCGCCTGGGCCAGCAACAGCGCTCGCTGCTGCTCCAGATACTGCTCCACCGTCATGCCCTCGGAGGCCAGGAGCTCTTGCACTGCCTGCTCACCGCCCAGGTCGTTGACCATGGCCTGGAAAGCGGTCTGCACGTCCTTCTCGGATACGGTGACGCCCAGCCTCTCTGCGGCCTGCTCGATCAGCACATTGGTGATCAGGCCCTCCAGCACCTGCTGGCCAAGGGTGGCCAGGCGCTGTTGTCCCTCCTCGGTGTTGGGGTCAATCTCGCCCTGGCTGATGAGAGTGGTGCGCAGGCCAATCAGCTCCTTCTGGTAGTCGGCCAGGGGGATCACCCGGCCGTTGACGATGGCTGCGGCGTCGGGGGCGGCCGATTCGGCAGTAGCCTCAGGTGCCGGGGCTGTCACCTCGGCCGGCAGCGTCAGCCGTCCCATAGTCCCAGTCGGCGCCGGCAGGGTGTCCTCGGCCGGCGGCGGATAGGACCGGGTAGACGACACCACTGTGGGCGTCGCCTCGGCCGGTTCGGGAGCCGTGGCTGCCGGCAGCGGGATCGTGGGCAGTGTCGGCACCTCGACGGTGACAGGGGCAGGGCCAGTCGCCGGCCCCGGTGGGCCACCGCCACATGCGATGACCGCTAATGGTAGGGCCAGCATCAGGGCCGTCACAGCGAGTGTGCGAATCATGGAAGCCTCCTCAGGGCCTGTCCGAAAAAGGGTAGGGCGGGCTTTCCAGCCTGCCCCGACAGCCTGGAAAGGTTGTCCCACTACCTGCTTTTGCGGGTGCTGCCAGGGCCATGGTGGGCCGGCGCAAGCCTAAAGGCTCGGCCGATCGCTCTACCCGAGCAATTATAACCCCAAAAGGTGTTGAGGGCAACTTGATCAGCGCCGCGCCAGGGCTTTTTGGCCCTTTGATCTTGGACTCTCACCTGCGCCGAAGGCGATTTGCCAAATCCGCCAGGTTCGAGTAAAATAGGTGCTTGCTGCAGGGTCTCATGCTCGCCAGACGTGAGAATGCATGCCATGAACAAACCTTCTCCGGGGCTCTTGACCCCGGCGTCAATTTCAAACTTGGGATGGATGACGCTGTGGCTCATCCGGCCTACCACCACAGGCTGCTACGATGCCCGTGAGACCCGCGCATATGTGCAACCAGCCCGCCGCATCCCCTCCTCCCCCGGCCGCCCAATCCCCACAGACTTTACCCTCCAGCCGGCTCCCCGACCGGGCTCAAACCTGCGACGAAGGAGGACTTGGCTTCAATGGACCAGACGACAGGTGACCTGACGGATTGGTTGGAGATCGCTCGGCGCTACCTGGCCACCAGGTGGGGTAGCCGGGTGGCTTACTTCGGCTTCATTCCCTTCCTGGTGGTGGTGGCGCTGTTGCTGCCGCCATTCTCGGCCTGGGAGCGCCTGGCCTACGGTGACTTCACGACCGTGGGCCGGCAGGGCGGGATGATTACCCACGAGACCGGCGCCCGGCTGACCGTCGTCCCGGGCAGCCTGGCTGAGCCCATCCGGCTGCGTCTAACAACCGTCTCCCCACGAGAGTTGAGCGGGACGGCAAATGAGACCGATGCTGCCTCCGCCAACATGGAACTACCCGACAACCTGCACGCCGTCGGGCCGGTGTATCGCGTGGAAGTCCGAGGCAGCGCCAAGCCGCCGGTGCACGTCTCCCTCCCGGTACCGGACCAGGTGCCAATACCCGCCTTGCTGGACCTGTTCACGTGGGACAGCAACAAGTGGCAGTGGACGCCGTTTCGACTTAACGGCCGACACGTGACCGCCACCTTGAAGCGCATGCCCGTAGCCCTGGCTTTAGCGCAACAAGAGCCGGTAAAGGTGGAGGTGGCCGCGGCCTTCCCGGCACAGCCTGAGCTATCCGACGCCGCCCTCGATGCGATCACCACCGTCAATCCCGTCGGCTACTACGTGCTGGACGATGGCTCCATCGGGGGCAGCATCAACATCGAGGGTTTGCCCGCGCCGCCCATCGGCCCCCTGGTGCTCCCCACGGTGAGCAACGTGGTCGAGGGGGTTGTCCGTAGCGACTGGGTGCACAACATCCTCATAGACCCAGACCTGCGCGAGGCTCACGTGGAGGCTCTGGTTGAGTTGGCGACGACGGAGGGTTACCATGGCCTCGATCTGGATTACAGGCAAGTTGACCCGGCGGTGCGTGGAGAGTTTGCAGCTTTTGTGGCCGACCTGGCGCATCGCCTGCACGCTGAGGGCAAGCTCCTCACCGTGGCCGTCAGCGCGCCCACGCCCTTGCCGGACGGCCAGTGGGACACGGGCGGATACGATTGGGTAGCCCTGGGCCGGGCCGCCGACCGGGTCAAGGTGCCCCTGCCACGCGAGGCCAATCTGGCCCTTGGTGGCCGGGCGGATGACCTGCTGGCCTTTGCCGTGGGCCAGGTGAATCGGTCCAAGCTCCAGTTGTCCCTGTCTGGCGCCAGCCGCGACACGGTCGGTGATCAGGTTGTCACCTTGACCTACGCGGAGGCGCTGGAGCGGGCCGGCGGCGTTGTGGCCTACACCAACCCCCGCCCCCTGATGCCTAAGGACTTCGTTTCGCTGGACCTGCCCCAACTGCGCACCACCGGCGGGATCAAGTGGGACGAGGAGAATCAGTGCCACTGGTTCACCTATCAGGACAGCGAGGGGCAAACTCATCGAGTACTCCTGGAGGATGTATTCAGCCTGGCGCAGAAGATCAGCCTGGCGAACCGCTACAACCTCAACGGCGTGGCCTTGCGGGACCTGGGGTCTAGCGGCAACGATGAGCGCCTATGGCCTTTCCTGATCAACTATCGGCTGGAACGCACGCCGGAGACCAACCCCTCTGAGTTCGTGGTGGTGTGGACGGTGCAGGACGAGCGCGGTCGCAAGCTGAGCGAGATCCAGCGCCCGGCCGACAACCCGCGCGTGGCGGTGACGATGGAGGCGCCGGGCGAGTACGTCATCTCGGCGGCCATCTCCGCCGACGAGGGGAGGACACTGAGCGGATTCGTCGGCAGCTACTCGCTGGAAGTGCAGGCGCCGACGGCGACGCCCACGCCCCAGCCCACAGCCACACCTACGCTCACCCCCACCCCGCGCCCAACGCGGACCCCGGCTCCCACGGCTGTGGCCAAACAACCCGCAGCCCCTCCGCCCGGCCGGGTGGGTGGCGCTTTCGGCTACGGCATCCAGGTGGCCATGGTCACCGACACCAACCATGCCCGCATCCTTGATCACGTTAAGGACCTGGGCTTCAACTGGATCAAGCAACAGGTGGAGTGGTTCCGCTTTGAGCCGGTCAAGGGCCAGATTGACTGGGGACCGTTGGATCGCATCGTGGAGAGCGCTAACGCCTACGGCATCAACGTGCTGTTCAGCGTGGTGAAGGCCCCGCGTTGGGCGCGGCCACCCAACTCCGACTTCAGCGTGGAGGGTCCGCCGGCCAACCCGCAGGACTTCGCCGACTTCCTGGGGGCGATGGCGGCCCGCTACAAGGGCCGGGTGCGCGCCTATGAGGTGTGGAACGAGCAGAACCTGTGGTACGAGTGGGGTCATGAGCCCCTGGACGCGAATCGTTACGTGCAGCTTCTAGCAGCGGCGTACAAGGCCATCAAGGCCAACGACCCTAACGCCATCGTGGTCAGCGGTGCCCTCACGCCCACCGGCGTCAACGACGGAGTGATCGGCGTTGACGACGCCTTGTACCTGGAGCAGATGTACCAGGCAGGCCTGAAGAACTACTGCGACGCTGTGGGGGTGCACCCCAGCGGATACAACAACCCGCCGGACGCCAGGTGGGAGACCTGGTCGGATCCGACGGCGCCCAGCTTCAAAGGACACCGCAGCTTCTTCTTCCGCTCCACCATGGAGCAGTACCGCAACATCATGATCAAGTACGGCGATGGAGGCAAGCGCCTGTGGCCGACGGAGTTCGGCTGGGCCAGCGTCGAAGGTCTGGGAGTGCCTCCGGCCCACGGCTATGAGTACGCCGCGGACAACACTGAAGCGGAGCAGGCCGCCTGGCTGGTGCAGGCCTTCCAGATGGCCCGCAACTGGGGCTGGGTCGGGCCGATGTTCTTGTGGAACCTGAACTTCGCGCCGGTGGCGGGCCCAGCCGACGAGAAGGCAGCCTTCGGCATCGTACGCGCCGACTGGAGCCCGCGCCCGGCCTACTTCGCCTTGCGTGACATGCCGAAGTAGGCGGTTAGGATTACCTCCCGCTAGGGGTTCTGGGAGGGTGAGCTTCTGTCGTGAATAGGGCCCACCCCCCCTCCCCAGCTTACCCCCTCACAGGGGGAGGGGGCGTTCCCTTCTGAGGGAGGGGGCGGGGGAGGGCGGGCTTTTGTCCTCAAGCAGGTCCACCCATGCCGGTCTCCCCCTTACACGGGGAGGGACTGAATGACTACCCTATTGGGCACCTGTTCCAGGTGCCCTACGTTTTGGAGATGAGATAATGGGAATTCGATTTGTGCTGGGCGCTCTGGCGTCTTTGATAAAGCAAGACGGGGTTCAAACTCCGACGCCAGAGGAGCGCACGAAAGGGCGTACTAGGACCAGGTTTGTAGTAGGGGCTTTAGCGCCTTTCCCACGCACGACGGGGTTGGCCACCCGCCTGACGCTGGCCCTGGGGGCGGGGTTGCTCATGGCCGTGGCCGGGTGCGGTTCTCCTGCGCCCACGGCACCGCCACCCACGGCTACCAAAGTCCACCAGCCCACCTTCACCCCGGTCGCCATGGCGCGGCCCACCGAAGCACCGCCCACACCCACCCGCCCACAGCCGACGGCTGAGCCGACCGGCCAGCCCACCACCGCGCCGATAGACTCTCCCACCCCCGCACCCAGTGCCACAGCCACCTTGGAGCCCACCCCCGCACCCAGCGCCACAGCCACCCTGGAGCCCACCCCCGCGCCAACCAGCACGCCGGCGGCAACCCCCCTGCCGCCGCTGCCTCCCAAGAAGCCGATGCGCATGGCTTCACCAGAGTACGGCGTTCATGCCTTCCTGTGGTGGCGGCCTGAGCTGGCGGAGCGTGACCTACTCAACATCATCAACGCAGGTTTCACCTGGGTGAAGCAGAACTTTGGCTGGCGGGACATCGAGCCCAGGAAGGGCGAGTTTGACTGGACTCACACCGATCACATCGTGTACACGGCCAACCGCTACGGCCAGGGTAACCTGGACTTGCTGATCCGGGTGGATCACCCGCCGGAGTGGGCGGCGCCCGGGTGTAGCGATCCGGCCAAGGGCATCATTCAGGGACCGCCGCAGAACCTGCAGGACTTCGCCGATTTCCTGATGGCCGTGGCCAGCCGCTATCGGGGCCGCATCCGCGCCTACGAAATTTGGAACGAGCCCAACCTGGCGCGGGAGTGGTGTGGCCGGTCACCCAACCCCGCTGAGTACGTGCAGATGCTCAAGGTGGCCTACGCAGCCATCAAGCGCGCTGACCCCAACGCCATGGTGATCAGCGCCGGGTTGACGCCCACGGGCACCCAGCCGCCGGTGGCCATGCCCGATGACGTGTACCTGGACCAGATGTACCAGGCCATGGGCGGCAACAGCGACGGCTACTTCGACGTCCTGGGCGCTCATGGGGCCGGCTACAAGGCGCCGCCGGAGATGAGCCCGGCAGAGGTAGCCGCCAACAAGGAGTACGGAGGCGGTCGGTGGTTCTGCTTCCGCCGGGTGGAGGACCTGCGGGCCATCATGGAGAAGTACGGTGACGGCCACAAGCAGATCGCCATCCTGGAGTTCGGCTGGACCAGCGATCAGGTGCACCCGGAGTACGCCTGGCACGCCGTAACGGAGGAGCAGAAGGCCGATTACATCGTGCGGGCGTATCAGTGGGCCAAGGAGCACTGGTCGCCGTGGATCGGGGTGATGACGGTGATCTACATCGCCGATCCGGATTGGACTCCCGAGGACGAGCAATACTGGTGGGCCATCACCAACCCGGATGGCACCTTCCGCCCGGCCTACGAGGCCATCAAAGCTATGCCCAAGTGAAGCACCTTGCAGGGTGAGGCGGCACTGTGCTACGAAGCGCAGCGGAGCAATGTCACAGGGGGAAGGACGGCACTCCGCTGCGCTTCGTGCCTCACTACGAGCACAGGTGGGGTTCTGGGTCCGGCACCTATCTGTCCCTCGTCAGCAACGGCAGGTAAAGCAGGTTCCCGATGGTCGGCGTGGTCACCGGGGTGATGACCGTCGGTGGGGGGACCGGGGTTTCGGTTATGGTGGGGCTGGGCGAGGCTGTGGGCGTCGGTGAAACGGTGGGGGTGAGGGAGGCCGTCGGCGTGGGCGAGATGGTCGGCGTGGCGATGGTGCAGGCCGGAAGTCGCAGCAGCACCTCGACGATGCGCGGGCTGTTGGGAGCCAGCGGCAGAGAGCTGTGCACCTCGATGTTGGCGGTGTGCGCTCCGCAGGCCGGTTGCGGGAGGTGATCCGCCGCCACCGACACTTCCAGGTGCGAGGGCGTCTTCCCCGTGGGCCCTTCCAGAACCAGCCACCCCGCATCCGCCGATGCAATCCAGGCGCCGGCACTGGAGGTGGTGTTGGTGATGTAGTGCACCGGCGGGGTAATGTTAACCCCGTCACTGTGGAAGGTGAGGCTCCCCGGGCGGATCTGCAGCCAGTGCGGGGTGTGGAGCAGGGTGTCCAGGGCGTCTATACGGCCATAGCCGTAGAATTGGTTCCAACCGTTCTCGTCGTAGGGCTCGTTGCCCACCTTCGCCGCGCCCGCTTTGATGTACCCCCAGATGGCATCCGGGTTGGTCTGCGCCGCGTCAATAGCCCACGCCAGGGCCGCCAGGCCGGCCACCTGGGGTGCGGCAAAGTTGGTCCCCTGAGCGTGAGCATAGCCTGACGGGTCGGGCGAATAGGGACCCCAAATGCGCCAACCCGGCGCGGCGATGTCCACGAACTCGCTTCGCTGTGCAGAGATCAGGCGCTGGTCAAAATGGTCCACCGCAGTAACCCCGATGACGTGATCCAGAGCCGCGGGATAGGTCAACTCATCGGGTGGGTCGCCTATAGCCACGTCACCCACCGGCGCGACAACCAGGGCACCATGCTCGTGAGCGTACTGCACCACGTCTGCTAGTTGGGCCACCATTTCCTGCGTGAGGTGTGAAGCCAGGTACGAATAGCCCACCAGGATGATGCGCGCCTGCTTGTCCGCCGCGTAGCGAATCCCTTCTGCCAGCCAGCGCCAACTCTCGGGTCCGGAGTCTAGGTTGAGCACTTTCAGCGCCATGATGCGTGGCCCCCAAGCAGCGCCCGCCACCCCCGCCCCGTTGTCCGTCGCTGCAGCCGCGATGCCGGCCAGCAAAGTCCCCCGTCCAACGTCATCCGAGGGATCCGCGTCGTCGTTGGCGAAGTCGTAGCCGTGGACGTCGTCCACGTAGCCGTTGTTGTCGTTGTCCAGCCCATCGTCCGGCACCTCACCGAGGTTAACCCACAGCTTGTCCGCCAGGTCCCGGTGACTCAGGTCAACCCCGGTGTCCAGCACGGCTATCACGGTGGCGTCCGTGCCGGTGGTGTAGTACCAGGCCTCCGGCGCGCGGACATGCCGCAGGTTCCACTGCCCGTTGCCTGAGCATGGGGGATTGCCGGTGAAGCAGGGGTCATTGGGCATCACCGTCGGTTGGAGGACGGAGGTCGGGCCTATGCGCGAGGCTTCATGGGCACCGAGGGCGGCTGCATACCCCAGGAGAATGCTTGCCACCGCCAGTAACACGACGATGGACGGATGCATCAACCTGTCTTTCCTCATTGACCTCTGACCACCAGGGGGAGATATGTTCGCCGGCAGGAGAGGGAGAAGCGCAGGATGACGTCCACGGTCTGGGGGCTGTTCAACGAGGACGGCATCAGGCTGGTCACGTTGATTTGGCCGACGCGGATGCCGCAGCCGAGAACTTCACCCCGCTCCACCGAGACCTCAGCGTAGGAGGGGGTGTAACCCCTCGGCGCGACGACGTGGATCCAGCCGGCGTTGGCTGTAGCCGACCAGGTCAATGCGCTCGTGGTATGATTTGTCAGCCGCTGGACAGCCGGGCTGAGTTGCTGGCCATCGTAGGTGTAGAACAGCCTATCCGGCGACACCTGCAAGAAATGAGGTGTTGTCCACACCGCTTGATTGGTGTCCACCAGTCCATAGCCGTAGTAATCGTCAAAGCCGGGGTCCCCCAGGTCCACCGCACTGGACCGCAGCAGGCTGGTGAGCTGATCCAGGGACAGGGAGGGGTTCACCGAGAGGATCAGGGCGGCGACGCCGGCCACGTGAGGGGCGGCGAAATCAGCGCCTGACGCTACGCCGTACACATGCTGGCCGGATTGCCACCAGGTGCTGACAATGGTCTCGGCCGGCGCCGCCAGGTCTACGTAGTCGCCGTAGCCCGACGCGCGCAGCCGAGCGTTGGTCTTGTCTGTCCCGCCCACCGCCAGCACGTTGCGGAGCGCTGCAGGGTAGACCCTGGGATTGCCCTCGCCCGCGTAGTCGCCGGTGGATGCCACCAGAAGTTGCACGCCCTGGGTTTGAGCGTAATCCATGGCATCCTGAAGCGCTTGAGAGTAGTGAAAACCGACGAAGCTCATGTTGATGATGTTTGCCCCATGATCTGTTGCCCAGCGCACGCCCTCGATGATGTCGGCGTAGGAGCCTCTGCCATCTGCTCCCATCACTTTGACGGGCATCAATCGGCCGCCCCACGACACACCCGCGATGCCTTCGCCGTTGTTGGTGACGGCGGCGGCGATGCCGGCCACGAAGGTGTAGTAGCCATTGTCGTCTATCGGATCGTGGTCACCGTTCACCACGTCGTAGCCGGGCACGATCTTGTCGCTCAGGTCCGGGTGATCCAGGTCAACCCCGGTCCCGAGAATGGCGATGGTCACGGCTGAGCCCGTGGTCAGGTCCCAGGCATTGGGGGCCCGGATGCGCTGCAGGTTCCACTGCTGCGGGTAGGCGGTGTCGTTGACCGTGGCGCGCGTCTCGGATGGGGCGAACCCGAACCTGGGCCAGCGCCAGTCAACCATCGGGCGAACGGCTTCGGGCAGCGACGAAGTTCTGGCCAGGTAGTTGAGTTCGGCGTAGCGCACCGCCGGCTCTTTGGCCAGCCGCCGGCGAAAGGCTTCCTCCTGACCCGGCGGCACTCTCACCAGGTACAGATTCAGGCCGGGGATGTGGCGCTTGACGCTCAGACCGTAGCTCGTCAACACCGACGCGGGGGAGACGCCCACGCCGGGCTCAAGCTTGACGATCAGTTCGCCGGCCCGGTATTCGTTCTTGAGTTGGTCGCTCCTGGCCGCGGCTCGCAAACCCGTCAGAGGCCCTGGGAGGAGAGGCAACCAAATAGTGATGAGTACCAGGACCAGCCTGGGCAGGGGCGACAATGAACCATCATCCACGGGCGCTTTCTCCTCGAGAAAGGCACTCGCCAGGCCCGCCCGAAAACCTGCTCAAAGCGGACCTTAGTGCCTATCCGGAAACCGCTCAGGAGGGGCGTCCTCGCCCCGGGGTGCGCGACGGGATTGCCGTCGCCCGAGGACGCCGTCGGACAGCAGGGTTTCTGGATAGGTTCTCAATCCGCCGCCGGATCAACGGGGCAGAAGGAATTTGCGGATAGGCCTGGCCAGCCCAATTTGCATTTTCTGAGGGCCTGTGATATAATAATTTCAGCTTGAGGGCGACTAGCTCAGCTGGTTAGAGCGCACGGTTCACATCCGTGAGGTCATAGGTTCGAGTCCTATGTCGCCCACAGTTCCCCGCCCCCCATCCGGGGCGGGGTTTCTGTTCACTACCGCTTGACCCATCAGGAAGACGCCCGAGATGAACCTGGAGTTACTGGCCGGCCACATCCTGCGCAGTGAGCTTAGCCCGCTCATCTGGATTGGTGCCTCCATTGGGTTCAGGATCTGGATCGTGCGCCTTGACTGGTGGCTCAGGTCGGTTCCGCAGACCCTCCCGGGTCGGGCGGCGGCCGGCTATCGGAACTGGTTGCTCCAACCCCTGTGCACCGAGTTGGTCCGCCTGACCTACTACCTCGGTATCCCCTATGCGGCCCTCATCACGGGGGTGGTGCCGGCCAGCGCCCTGGGCCTAAGGATCCCGGTCCTTGGCCCTGAGCTACCCTGGCTGGCGGCTGTCGCCGTGGGCGGACTACTGGTCCTGGCCATCGCCTGGGTCCACACCCTGCGCGCCACGAATCAGCTGCCGGCCCCGCTGCCTGGCCCTTTCCTCCAACAGCTGGAAACCTTCGCCAGCCGCTGGGGTTGGGGGGTGCTGATCCGCGAGGCCATCTATCAACAGGCCCACTGGGGTTTCTACCGTGGTGCCCTCAACTGGTTCCTGCGCGATGTCTACTGGGGCGCGTGGCTGGGCCTGTTCCTGGCCGGATTCGAGGCCTGGGCGAACCCGGCTGCGAGGCAGAGTCTGCGACGACCCGGTCATGCGCCAGCTGCCCTGCTCACCGCCAGCCTGGCGGTCATCTCCACCGCCGCCTTCATCGTCAGCCGCAACTTGGGGATCACGGCTGCGGTTCACGTACTCATCCTGTTGGCCCTGATGGGGCTCCTCGCCGCCGTCATCCGGCGGCGCCCATCGGGAACAACCGGTGAAAACCCCGAGGTGGCAGCCCCCAGCGGCTAACCCTCGATGAGCGCCGCGACCACGCCTATCGCAGGAAAAAAGACAGGGCGATGAGCGCCGCGAACATCGTGCCGGCCAGCAGACCAATGCGCTTCAGGTCCTGTCGCACGTATGCGTATTGTTCGCTGAAGTCCGTTGCCGTGCGGGCCACGATCCTTTCGGGCGGCTTCACCGCCCGCTGTTGCTTAGCAGCCGACACCCCGGCCGGGGCCGGGGGAGGTATGTTCGGACGTGACTGACGACCCTTTTGGCGCTTGCGAGCACGACGTGTTTTCTTTGCCATAACTTTCCTCTCTCATCCACGCCCGAGAAGTCGGCCCATCGCGCCCTTCAGACGGGCCAAGGGACTGCGACTCTTCTCCAGCGGAGTGATTTCTACAGCGTTGAACTGCACCCGTTCGGGCGGCAGCCGGCGCCAGGCACCCCGAGGGCCACGCTGGGCCAGGGGCAGGCCGGCCTCCAGCAGGCTCTCCGGCTGCCGACGCAGGCTGCGCAGCCGCTCCGCCTCCTCGGACAGCACGCGCTCAATGGCTTGCACGTGCTCCTGCCCTCGCCGGGCGCGCAGCAGCGCCTCCAGTTGCTCGACCGGCAGCTCCTCGATGGAAAGGTCGGGGGCGTCTGTCCGGTCAGCCTGTGCTTTCATGAATCACCACCCCTCGCTCAGACAGCTTGTCGAAGAAGGGCTCCAGGGGCACAACGCCCTCGGGAGCGAAGACCCCCGGCGTGTTGATGGTCTTGTCGGCCAGCATCAGCGCACCGATGGAGGCCGGGATGCCGGTCAGCCGACCCTGCCGGTCGGTGGCGGCCAGCGTCAGGTGCCGCGCCTGGCCGTCCTTCTGCCCCAGGACGTCAACCCGGATGCCGGAAGCCGGCACCCCACCCGCACCGAAGACGCCTTCGATGGAGTGCACGACCTTTGACAGGAAGCTGATCCGGCCCGGGGTGCGCGTCAGCCCCAGGCGCACCATCACCTCGGCGAAGGAGTTGTTCCAGGTGGGCGTCAAACCGCCCTTGAGCGTCACCGTGGACACGTCCAGGTAGCGCGGCAGGGTGAGCGGCTCCGGGTGCCCACAGTGGTACACCGTGACCTCGCCCAGAGGTGGCGGGAACGCCACCCGCTCCTTCTCGCTGAGGGCTGGCACCATCACGCGCTGGCCGTCGCGGTAGCTGGGCACGTCCCCGGTGATGGCGTAGAGCAAGTGCATGATCACCGCCAGGCCCTTGGAGTCGGCGGCACCACCGGCCCAGGCGATGCGAATCTCGTCCACCTTGTCCATTTGCTCCGCAGCCCGGCGCGCCAGCAGGTTGGACAACCCCGGCGTCCAGCCCAAGCCCGTGATGACGGTGATGCCGGCCCCTCGCGCCGCATCGTCCATGGCCAGAAGCTCGTCAACAGGGCCGTAGTCATCGCAAATGTCCACGTAGGGGACGCTGGCCGTGATCGCAGCGCGCACCATCCTGGGCGCGAACTGGTAGAACGGGCCGATGCACCCCACCACCGCATCTGCGCCCCGCATGGCACCGAGCAAGGAGTCCGTGTTGTTAGCGTCCACGAACATGGCCCGCGCCCGGCCGCCCAGCTCGCCAGCCAGGCGTTGCGCCTCGGTCACGCGGTAATCCGCGATGGTAACTTCTGCGTCGCTGTGCTCCAGGAGGTCCCGGACCACGTAGCTCCCCATGTCGCCGCAGCCACCCAGCACCACGACGTGCATGTGCACCCTCCTTGATGAATTTGATAATCCCATTATACTCCAACACCCACCCACCGGTCAAGCATCATCATGGCCCCAGAAGCACGGTAAGAAACCGGGTTTCTCAGTGCGCTTCTGTGGCAGATTGGAGGCGCGACAGGACCAGGTCGCCGATGATGCGCAGTTCGCCGACTCCCAGCACGGCCGCGACGCCCAGGTACACGATGCCCCCGGCCAGCCCGGCTCCGGCGACCATCACGAGATCGGAGAACGCGCCGGACCCTGGGAAGACGCGTGCCAGCCATCCCTGGACCACCCACGCCACCGCCGCCATGACCAGCGCCGCGGCCAGCGCCCGGCCGGCCGCCAGCCCCAGCCCCCGTCCGCGCACCCCGTCCAGCCGGCGATGCAGCAGCACCAGCATCACCGCCGCGTGGCTAGCCCACTGGGCCGAGTTGGCCAGCACCAGCCCCACCATGCCCAAAGGGCCGATCAGGCTCAGCGCCACCACCAGGTAGACCCCGATGGCCATCACCCCCACCAGGACGGGCGTGCGCGTGTCCTTGCGCGCGTAGAAAGCGTAGATGAGAGGCTGATCCACGGCAGCGCAGGGTAACCCAATCAGGTAGAAGAGCAGCGCCAGCACTGTCAGGCCGGTGTCCTCAGGGGTGAAAGCGCCGCGCTGGAAGAGCAAAGCGACGATAGGTCGGGCCAACACCGCCAGCCCGAGGGTAGCCGGAATGATCAGGATGAGCACCATACGCAGGCCCAGCGCCAGTGTGCTCCGAAACTCGGGCAGGTCACGTTGGGATGCCAGCCGCGAGAGGGTGGGGAGCACGGCCATGGAGATAGCGGTGACCACCAGGCCCAGGGGGAACTGGATGAGGGTGGTGGCGAAGCGCATGGCAGCCATGCTGCCCTCACCCGTGCGCGAGGCCAGGTTGCGGTCGAGGATCACGGCCGCCTGGCTGATCACCAAACCCAGCAGGACGGGAGTGTAGAGCTCCAGGATGCGACGCAGGCCGGGGTGGCCCAGGTCAAAGGCCAGGCGCAGACCCAGCCCGCGCAAGCCCGGGACCTGGATCACCATCTGCAGCACGGCCCCCAGCACCACGCCTATTGCCAGCCCGGCCACGCCGAAGTGCCGGGCCAGGAGCAGCCCGCCCAGGATGATGCCCAGATTGTAGATGGCCGTGCCGAAGGCCGCGAAAACAAAGCGCTGTTGGGAGTAGAGCAGGCCTGTGAGCACAGCGGAGACGCCGAAGCAGGCTACCGAGGGCAGGATGAAGCGGATCAGGCGCATGGTGAGGGCCAAGACCTGCGGTTCGAAGCCGCCCCCCACCATATAGGCTACGGCCGGGGCGATGCCCTCTAGCACCAGGGCCAGCCCGCCCATGGTCAGCACGGTGAGGATCAGAAGGGTGCTGGCCAGCCGACTGAGCTCAGCGCGCCGCTCGGGAGCCGCGTAGTCGCTGAACACGGGGATGAGGGCAGCGGAGATGGCGCCGCCCATCAGCAGGTCGAAGATGATGGTGGGGACGGCAGAAGCTGCCACAAATGCGTCGGTGGCGGCGCTGGCGCCGAAGAGCCCAGCGATGACCTGCTCCCGCACCAGGCCCAGTACGCGGCTGGTGACGTTGCCCACCGCGATGATGCCGGCGGCCACGGCGATCCCCTGGCCAGCTGAGGGGGGAGCGGGTGCGTCGGGCGCCTCAACGGCCGAAATGTTGCTGCTCATTTCGTGGCTGCCAGAGCTGCCAGCAAAGCGCGGGTTGACTGTCCGGAGAGATAGGGCACGAACTCGACCCGGACACCCAGGCGGTGCAGCGTCCGAGCCTCAGGCAGGGTCTCCAGCGTCCAGTCGCCGCCCTTGACGTACACGTCTGGACGCACCGTTTCCACCAGCCCATCGGCCGTCAGACCCTCGAAGACTACCACGTAGTCCACGCAGGCCAAGGCCGCCAGCACCTCGGCGCGTTCCTCGGCCGGCACGATAGGCCGCCCAGGGCCTTTGAGTTGCCGCACGGCGCGGTCCTCGTTGACCCCCACGATGAGCACTTCGCCGAGTCGGCGCGCCTGCTGCAGATAACGCACATGGCCAACGTGCAGCAACTCGAAGCAGCCGTTGGTGAGGACGACTGTCTCGCCTTCGTCCCGGTGGCTTTGCACGATGTCCGGCAACTCTTCAATCGCGATGACTCTACCCAAGTGATCCTCCCGGCGTGGCAGGGTGGCAGGATTCTACACCACATCGCGCCTTGAGGCAAGCAGGAGGGCTTCCCGATTGTTTTGACCTTCAGATCTTGTTTGCAGCACTACAGCTTGGAAAGCTGGGGCTTGAGGGCTTTGATCAAGTCACACCGTTTACGGCGTAGCCCTCAGGGACACGGGCGTTTCCTTATCCAGGACGAGCTGGCTCGTCACAGGCAGTATCAGTAGATCACAATGGCGCGCTACCGGGCGGGATCCCCTCGCAAAGGCTGGCAGCGGTGACAGGCGGTCACCCGGGTCTCAGCTAAAGCCAGCAATGGGTGCAAGCAAGCGTGGCCGCTTGTCAGGGCTCGAGAACAGCAGGGGCTAGGGTGATTAGTGACCCATCTGCTCGCGAGCATCGTGTCCAACAACTGCTTCAATCGACCTGGCCTCAGGATTGATTGTGCACCAGGGGCAGGTATAGACAATGTTCGAAGGGCGAGGTCGGAGTGGGGATGGGGATCAGGGAGCGATCCAGAACACCCAGCTTGCCAGCATCAAGAACACGCCAGCGCCAAGCACGAGCGGCAGGTCTCGACGCGTGCACATTGTAGGCCCCTTTTCGTTGTGCTCTGTGGGTGGGATGAAGGCTGAAGAGAACGGGAACGCCACCTGCTAACACTGATGTCCCACGCTGCCAAAAGATTTACCGCCTGTGCAACTCGTAGGGCACCTGTCAGCAGTTGTCTTACAAACCACTCAAAGCGATGAGGGGCCAGGCATGAGCCTCCGGTGGCCACAGACAGTCAGGAGGAGGGCCCGGGTCCCCCGCGAAGCACACCACGGTAAAGATCAAGCCCGGCTCCTCACCGGAAGGGTTAGCGCTACGGGAGCACGTACACAATGCGCAGGACGGGCAGTACCCCCGGCGGCTCACGGTAGCCGGGGTCCCAGTCGAAGATGTGGCGTGCCCGTGGCACGCCGGGGCCACCGTCCAGCCGGAAGGATACCCGCCCGGTCGTTGCCAGTCGCTCCTCCAGCAGCCCAAGCTGAGACTCGGTGAAAGAGAAGACGTTGAGCCGGCCCGGCGCCAGGTCCTGGTCCGACAGCGTCGGGTTCAGCGTGTCCAGCACCGGCGCCTGGTGAATGTGCCAGTACCCCAGGCTGGTCCAGGCCAGGTCCACGCTGCTGTCCAGCACACGCATCTTCCACACGCCATTCCCAGCCGGGTCCAGGTAACGATTGTCCAACCCCATCAACTCCACCTGCGCCGACAGGACCTGCGCCTCAGCCGGCAGCCCGTTCAGGTCGAATTGCACAGCGCCGTGGTAGATGATGGCCGTGGCCGGCCGGGTGTCTGCCCCCACGTAGATGTGGCCTTCGCCGAAGTGGTGGATGAGCTTGTCGCGACTCACTACGTAGCCCACAGCATTGGCGGCTGGCACCAACGCCACCTCATGAGGCTGCAGGATTGGCGTGGCCGTGGCAGTAGGCGTGCGCCAGAGGAAGGGCGTACGCGTGGGTGTGACGGTGGGCGTGCCGGGTCCGGGTGTGGCTGTGGGTGGACCCGGCGTCGCCGTGGCAGTGCGGGTGGGCGTAGGTGCCGGCGTTGGCGTCTCAGCCGGCCCGACTGCCCACTCTACGCTGGCCACGTGCACCCCGTTGACCCACAGAGTGGTCAGGTAGCCGTCCGGCTGGCTGAGGAGAAAGGCGAACCCGGCGCCGTCACCGGCCAGATCCCGTGCCTCCGACAAGTGCGACAGCATCTGCTGGACGTGGGCTAGCATCTGCTGCACCTGTTGGCGGACCTGCTCATCGCTCAGTGTCGGGTCCAGGGCTGCCTCACCGGCCTGGATAGCCTGCGCCAGGGCGCCCCTAGCTGCCGTCAGTTTATCCGCGGCCGCCAGCGGCAGGGGATAGTGGTCGAGCTGAGCCAGATGGTTTCTCAGTTGGTAGCCCTCGCTCAGGGCCATACTCACCAGCTCACGCAGGAGACCCATCTCGGTGGTCTCCAGGGCGGCCTCCACGAGCGCGCGCATGTTGTCAGCGTGGAGATTAGCCCCTGCCCAGTACGCCTGAAAAGCATCCTGACCTGTGATCCCTAGGCTCTGGGTGCCGGACCCGGTGTAGGTCCCCACGTGGGTGTAGATCAGGTTGCCCACCTCATCGCGCACCTGAACACCGATCTCGTCGCCGCTGGCGTAGGTGTAGTCGAAGACGACGTAGACCTGGGTCGTGCCACGTGGGAACACGGTCACGGGGGCGCCGCCGGGGGCATCGCTCATGCGCAGGTTGGTGGCGCTGACCGGCGGCAAGGGCGTCTCGGTCACCGCCGGCGTCGGCGTGGCACCCACCGCCGCCCCTGCCAGCCCCTCATAAGCGCGGGAACCGTCTCCTACCTCTGCCTGATCGCCTTGCAGCACAGCCACGACCAGCGCAGGTCCGCCCACCTGGGTGCTCTCCAGAACCTTGATGAGCCCTGAGCCAGCCCATCCCAAAGGCAGATAGACCCAGGTGGCCAGGTCCACGTACTCGCTTTGCCCGGCCTCCAGCAACTGGCGGACCCGGTCGGGCTCACCCTCTGGACCGTAGACCTCCAACAGGAACTCGGTGTAGCCCGGGTTCGGGTTCACGTTGGCAATGGCGATGCGCGATGTGCGCCCGGGCTGGCGCACCAGCCACGGCATGGCGATGACGCTCGTGCCGAAGGACCCTGAAGCGGGCAGGAGGGCGTAGGCGGCACCCTGATCGGACTCCGAGGCGCGCAATGCCGCCACCCCCAGGGCACCCTGCACCCGGGCCCTGCCGATGAAACCTGGTGGCAGGTTGCTCAGGTCGTCGCTGCTGACGCCGATGGAGTCGCCGGGGCACAGGGTGCGGAAGGCGGTGGTCACCGACTGGCCAGCCATGTCATAGAAGGTGGCGTGGGTGGTGACGGAGGCCACCAGGCTGGGGTTCTGGAGGAAGAGTTCGCTGGACCAGCCCTCGTATCCGGCGTAGATGAGCGGCGCATCCAACGGGTCAACCCCTGCGTGCTGGAGCGCAGGGTAGGTCAGCAGGCGGCCATCGCTGGCTTCCCAGTGGTCGGCCAGGACGCCGAGAGGCTGCGAGGAACTGATCCACGCTGCCCCCACGAAAGCCGTCCCGATGTGCCCCTCGGTGGGCAGACGTACGGCCTGGCCGGGCGCTACCTCGACGGTGAAAGTGGTCGTGGGCCGGAGACAGGCCGCTTGCGCCCAGTAACTCACCTCGATCGTGGCACAGCTCTCACCCAGGTTCTGCAGGATGAGGGTGGTGTGGGGTCCCTCAGGCGAGGTAACGACGCGTGGGACGAAGTAGCGGTAGTCGCCAATGGCCGGGTCCGGTGACCCGCCGGTCAGCGCGGAGTAAGCCCCGGCCACAGGTAGCGTCCCCAAGCCACCCATCCAGGCCCGGTCCACCACCACGGCCAGTGGCCGGTCGACAGGTGCGCCACCCTCGGCGGGACATCCGTCCCAGGCACGCACCACGGCGGAGCGAGCCTCCGCCGGCAGCGCATCGTGGGACCAAATCCAGGTGCGGCCGGGGGCGATAGCGCCTGAGCAGAGGGTGGCCAGCGGTGCGGCATCGCCGCACTCCCCGGGCATGCCGTAGAGCTCAAGGGCGGCATGGACGGGCGTGATGCCCGGGTTTTGGACGTAGATGGTGGTCTCCCATCCCTCCATCAGGTCCAAAGCCGGCAGCCCGTAGAGCGGCGAGACATTGGTTTGAGAGAGGGACACCGGCACCACCTGTGCCTGAGCGCGGTCGAGCCAGCCGACGCCGGCTGCGATCAACACGAACACAGCTACTACTGACAAGCCAAAGGCGAAAGCCAACCAACGCTTCATCACTATCCTCCCCGGGCACCCTTGATCTCCCCGATGGCCTCTGCGCATCACCGTCATGCGATGACCTCAAACAAACAAAACGCTTCGGCAGACCAGGGAGTTACGGCTATCGCTCTCAAGGGGCGTCCGCGTCTGTGCGACCCCTTTGCCACGCCAGTTCCTGGCACAAGGGGGACTGGCACGCACAGGCTCGCCCCCTTCGGGCTGCGAGGGCTTGCGAGGGACGCCGTCAGGTAGGGTGCCATTGAGCTCTACCATCTATGGCTGATGTAGTGTGCCGCTTATCGAGCTAATAGCCCGCGCTTAGGACTGGCAGGAGACCCCGCAAGTCTGGCCCTTCGATGACGATGTCAGCCGCGGCCCGCACCTCGTCCGAGGCCGGATTGACGGCCACGCTCAAGCCTACGTGCTGGAACATGGGGATGTCCGACTCGCCGTCGCCAACGGCCAGGCAGGCCGACAGCGGGATGCCCCACTCCCTCTGGAGTCGCCGGACGATTTCGCCCTTGTTCTCCAGGTCGAGGCGCACGCGGACCTCGCCGGTCAGCAGGCCGTCGCGGACCCCCAACTCGTTGGTGAACAGGGCATCGCAGCCCAGCTCCTGCACCGCTTGCCGGCCGTGCAGGTCCAGCCCCGAGCTGACGATGACCACCTTGGCGCCGCCGGCACGCAGCGCCGCCACCACCTCCCGGGCGCCGGGCACGTAGGGGATGGCGCGAAGGAGCCCTGCCACCTCGCTGACCTTGCGACCTGCCCACTGACCCACATCCAGGTGTGCCCACTCATCGTAGGTGATCTGCCCGCGACTAAACATCTCCAGATGTGCCAGGCCCTGAGCCAGTGTGCCCAGGTGCCTGTGAAGGTACAGGTAAGGGTCGCGGACTATCTTCAGGGTCCCGTCCAGGTCGAAGAAGGCCAGTTGGAACCTGCTCATGGTCTCTGCTTGCTGGGCGTCCCCGGCTATTTTGTGCGTCACATGATCACCGGCTCGAGGTACTCGCCGAAGACCTGGCGCAGCGCCTCCATGATCTCGCCCAGGGTGGCATAGGCCTTGACGGCGTCGAGGATGTAAGGCATGAGGTTCTCGCCGCCCCTACCGTTATGCCCGGTGTCGGCTGCCCGCTGGAGGGCTGTCAGCGCCCGCTGCACGGCGCTGTTGTCCCGCTCGCGGCGCACGCGCTGCAGGCGTTCCACCTGCCGGTCGTAGCCCTTGGGGTCCATCTCCAGCAGAGGGATGCGCAGGGGCTCATCGGCGATGTAGTCATTCACCCCCACGATGATCCGCCGGCCGGTGTCAATCTCCCACTGATAGCGGGCCGCGGATTCGGCGATCTCCCGCTGGAAGAAGCCCAACTCGATGCCCTTGAGCACCCCTCCCAGCTCCTCGATGCGGTCGAAGTACTGGTAGGCTTCCTGCTCCAGCTTGTTGGTCAGGGCCTCGACGAAGTAGCTGCCGGCCAGCGGGTCCACGGTGTTGACCACGCCAGACTCATAGGCGATGATCTGTTGGGTGCGCAGGGCGATACGCACGGCGTGCTCCGAAGGCAGGGCCAGGGCCTCGTCCAGGCTGTTGGTGTGGAGGGACTGTGCCCCTCCCAGGACGGCCGCCAGGGCCTGGATGGTCACCCGCACCACGTTGTTTTCCGGCTGCTGGGCCGTGAGGGAGCAGCCGGCCGTCTGGGTGTGGAAGCGCATCCACCAGGAGCGTGGGTTCCTGGCACCGAAGGTCTCGCGCATCTCCCGCGCCCAGATGCGCCGGGCAGCGCGGAACTTGGCAATCTCCTCGAAGAAGTCATTGTGGGCGTTGAAGAAGAAGGACAGCCTCGGCGCGAAGTCGTCTATGTCCAGGCCGCGCTCCAGGCACCAACGGACGTACTCGAACCCATCGGCCAGAGTGAAGGCCAGCTCCTGGACGGCGGTGGAACCGGCCTCTCGGATATGGTAGCCGCTGATGCTGATGGGGTTCCAGCGCGGCAGGTGCTTGGAGGCGAACTCGATGGTGTCCACCACCAGGCGCATGGATGGCTCGGGGGGGAAGATGAACTCCTTCTGAGCGATGTACTCCTTGAGGATGTCGTTCTGGATGGTGCCGCCCAGTTTGTGCATGGGCACACCCTGCTTCTCGGCGGTGGCGATGTACATGGCCCAGATGACGGCTGCCGGGCTGTTGATGGTCATGGAGGTGGTCACCTTGTCCAAAGGGATGCCGTCGAAGAGGATTTCCATGTCCGCCAGGGATGAGACGGCCACGCCGCACTTGCCGAACTCGCCCAGGACCCGGGGATCATCGGTGTCGTAGCCATAGAGGGTGGGGAGGTCGAAGGCCACGGAGAGCCCGGTCTGCCCTTGCTTCAGCAGGTACTTGAAGCGTTGGTTGGTCTCCTCGGCGGTACCGAAGCCGGCGAACATGCGCATGGTCCACAGCCGGCCACGGTACATGGTGGGATGGATGCCCCGGGTGAAGGGGTACTCGCCGGGGAAGCCCAGGTCGCGTTCATAGTCCAGGTCGGCAATGTCGTCCGGGGTGTACAGGCGTTCAATGGGCATCCCCGAGGTGGTGACAAAGGTCTTGGCACGCTCCGGGTGCTCCTCAAGCGTATCCTGAAGAGTGGTCTCCTCCCAGGTTTCCTTATGCTGACGGATTTGCTCTACCTTCTGGGGGTCAAACATAGACTCCTCCCTCATGTGTTCACCTCAGGAAGGGTGACTGGAATCCCCTGTGCGGACGCACTGGCCAAATCATACCACATCCATCCCTTAGGGTCAATCGGCGGGCAGATCTGGTGATATCCCAACTACCACGGCCACTTCCGTGGCAACCTGTAGCAGGTCTAGCTCCTGCCAATCTCCGACCGGGCTACCCGAGGCCTTTCATATGAACGGCATGGCTATCACTCGTCCGCCTCGCCCCCGTCGCGCCGGCGCTGAAACGCCTTGAGAAAGCCCTCCACGCCGGCCCGGGCCACCTCGCTCTGCACCCGCAGCCGCTCCCGCAACACCCACAGGTCCACCAAGGGCGGGCGTTGCTCGTCCGGCCGGTGCTCGTACAACTCCACCAGCACACCGTGGGCTGCCCTCGGATGGATGAAGGCGATGCGCTTGCCGCCTGTCCCGATGTACGGCTTCTCGTCAATCAGCTCCACACCCCAGGCCTTCAGCCGCGCCAGCGTGGCCTCGATGTCGGCTACTTCCAGGCAGATGTGATGGATGCCCGGGCCACGCTTCTTCAGGAAGCGACTCACCGGGCTGTCCTCGCCCACTGGCTCCACCAGCTCGATCTCGCTCTCGCCGGCCGGCAGGAACGCCACCACGACGCTCTGCCCGGGTTCCGCCTCGGTGTGGCTCACCTGCAAGCGCAGGGCATCGCGCCAGAACTTGAGAGCCTCGTCAATGCTGTCAACAGCGATGGCAACGTGGTTGATGCGTTTGATCATGTCTGCCTTCCCTCTCCCTTGAAGGAGTTCCTCCGAGTTCCCCTAAGTTCCTGGGGCGTTCTCAAAGCAACTCGTAGGAACTCTGGGGAACTTCAGAAGACTGTTGGCGGTCGGTACTCCCCAAACACCCCCGCCAGGGTGGCGGAGATCTCGCCCACCGTCGCGTAGGCTTTGATGCACTCGATTATGTAAGGCATGAGGTTGTCGGTGGCCCGGGCCGCGGCTTCCACCTCCACCAGCGCTCGGCGCACCCGGGCCTCATCTCGGCGGCGCCGCAGCTCATCCAGCCGGCGGACCTGGTGCTCCCGCACAGCCGGGTCCACCCGCAGCAGCTGGGGCTTGCGGTCCACACCCGTCACATAGGCGTTTACCCCCACCACGATGCGCTCACCGCTCTCCACCTGCTGCTGATGCCGGTAGGCGCTCTCCTGGATCTCACGCTGGATGAACCCCGCCTCGATAGCCGGCAGCGCCCCGCCCATGGATTCAATCCGCTCCAGGTAGGTACGTGCCCGCTCCTCGATCTCGTCGGTCAGGCTCTCGACGAAGTAGCTACCGGCCAGGGGGTCAACCGTATCTGCCACTCCACTCTCGTGGGCGATGATTTGCTGGGTGCGCAGGGCAAGCTGTACCGACTCCTCGCTGGGCAGGGCCAGAGCCTCGTCGCGGGAGTTGGTGTGGAGCGATTGAGTGCCGCCCAGCACAGCTGCCAGGGCCTGGATAGCCACCCGCACGGCGTTGTTCTCCGGCTGCTGCGCCGTGAGGGTCGCCCCTGAGGTCTGCGTGTGGAAGCGCAGCATCCAGGAGCGGGGATTGCGAGCCCCAAAACGCTCGCGCATGATGCGTGCCCACAGCCGGCGGGCCGCCCGGAACTTGGCCACCTCCTCGAACAGGTTGTTGTCGGCGGCGAAGAAGAAGGAAATCTGCGGCGCGAAGTCGTCCACGTCCAGCCCCCGATCCAGCGCTGCCTGCACGTAGGCGATGGCGTTGGCCAGGGTGAAGGCCACCTCCTGGACGGCAGTACAGCCAGCTTCGCGCATGTGGTAGCCGGAAATGCTGATGGTGTTCCAGTGCGGCACGTGCTCGCGGCAGTAAGCGAAAATGTCTGTCACCAGGCGCAGCGAAGGCCCCGGCGGGAAGCGATAAGTGCCCCGGGCGATGTACTCCTTGAGGATGTCGTTCTGCACCGTGCCCCGAAGCTGGTCGGGGCGCACCCCTTGCTCCTCGGCCAGGGCGATGTAGAGGGCCAGAAGGATGGTCGCCGTGGCGTTGATGGTCATGGAGGTGCTCACCCGGTCCAGCGGGATGCCATCGAAGAGCACCCGCATGTCCTCTAGCGAGCACACTGACACCCCCACCCTGCCCACCTCGCCCTCGGCCAGGGGGTGGTCGGCGTCGTAGCCGATCTGCGTGGGCAGGTCGAAGGCGATGGAGAGCCCGGTCTGCCCCTGTTCCAGCAGGTAGCGGAAGCGGGCGTTGGTCTCCTCAGCCGTGGCGTAGCCGGCGTACTGACGCATGGTCCACAGCCGGCCACGGTACATAGTGGGATAGATGCCCCGGGTGAAGGGATACTGGCCCGGGTAGCCCACGTGGGCCTCGTAGTCGGCCCCGGCGCGGTCCTCCGGCGTGTACAGCCGGCGCACCGGAATCTGCGAGCTGGTCTGGAACTCCGGCCGGCGCTCCGGATGCTTTGCCAGGAAAGGCGCCAGCGTCTCCTTTTCCCAATGTTCGCGTCCTGTGCGCACCTCAGCTACTCCCCATCGAGTGTCAGTAGTTGAGAAATTCCTGCTCCCGGGTGGCGTCCCCACCACCTGGACGGGGACGCCCCTTTTGAGCGACTTCTCTCAGGTACTGAGTATTGTTCAGTGGCCCAGGGCCTGCACGCTCTCACCTTTGGAATGCCACCGTAAGGTGACCTGACCGAACTGGTCCAGCAGGGCGCGGGCGCGATCGTGCAGGGGACGCAGGTGCGCGGCGCGTACCCGCCAGCGCCCCTCCAGCTGGTTGATGACCAGCCGGCTGTCGCCGCGCACCTCGACGGTGCTGCGGGCCGGATCCCAGCCGGTTTCCCCCATGCTGGCCAGCAGGTCCTCCAGGGCGGTGATCAGCGTGCGGTACTCGGCCACATTGTTGGTGACCTCGTCGCCGAAGTCAAGCCGGCGGGTCCGCGTGACCCCGCTTGGTCCTTGCCAGCGATAACTGCCGTACCCCTTGCCCGGGTTCCCGATGCTGCCGCCGTCGAAGATGATCGTGTACTTGGGCATTACTCTTCCGATGGCGCATGATTTCGGACAACTCGTCGCCGTGAGTACCCATAGCCCATGCGGAAAAAGCACGTAGGACAGCCTTTGCAGGCTGTCCGGGCGGGCTTGAAAGCCCGCCCTACCCTTTTCGAACAGGTGCTCATCAACTCGTCCACGCTCTCACTATTCGATCACTGCCAGCACCTGCCCACGTTCGACAGGCTGCCCGGCGGTCACGTTCACCGCCTTGACCCGGCCGTTACGAGGGGTGCGAACCTCGTTCTCCATCTTCATGGCTTCCAGGATCACCACCGCCTGCCCGGCCTTCACCTCCTGACCGGGCTCGGCCACCACCTTGACCACCAGGCCCGGCATGGGGGCCGTGATGGCCGTCTCCCTGACCGCCTTACCCTCCTTCTCGGTCAAGCCGCTCAGCGCCCGGGTGCGCTCGTCCTCGATCCGCACCAGGTGCCGCTCCCCCTCCACCAGGATGTCGTACACCCCGTCGCCCGGCTCGACGAACACCTCGTGAGATTGTCCGTCAATGATCAGCGAGTAGACCGCTCCGCCGGCGATATCCCTGGCCTGCCCATGGGCAACGCATTTCAGGTCCACCTCATGTGGCTCGCCGTCCACCACCACCCGGTCAGGCGCTTCGATCTCAACGATGTAGCTGGCGCCGTCCAGCTCGACGATGTACTTCATCACAGCATCACCCCGGGACGTCCGCTCCACTTCCAGAGGCTGGGCCGGCCGCGATCCGTCGGCCGGATGAGCAGAGCAGGCCGTTGTCGTCTCTCATGCGCCATGAGGGCTGCCACCACTGCTGCCACCAGGCCATGCCGGATTGGACGGGCCTCCAGGCTGGGGAAGCGGGTCTCCAAGAACGTGGTGTCAAACTGCCCGCCGATGAAGCTGGGCAGGTCCATGAGATGTTGATGAAACGGGATGGAGGTCTTGAGGCCTACGATGCGGTACTCGTTCAGCGCGCGGCGCATGCGCAGGATGGCCTCGGCGCGTGTCTCCCCCCACGCGATGAGCTTGGCGATGAGCGGGTCGTAGTAGAGGGAGACCTCGAAGCCCTCGTAGATGCCGCTGTCCACCCGGATGCCCGGTCCCGTCGGCTCCGACAGGCTGGTGACCCGACCCGTGGAGGGCAGGAAGCCGTTGAAAGGGTCCTCGGCCGTGATGCGGCACTCGAGAGCCCATCCCTTAACCTGGATGTCCTCCTGGGAGTAGCGCAGCCGGCGGCCGGCAGCGATGCGCAGTTGCTCCTTCACAATGTCCACGCCGGTCACCATCTCGGTCACCGGGTGCTCCACCTGCAGCCGGGTGTTCATCTCCAGGAAGTAGTACTGGCCGTCGGGCGCCAGGAGAAACTCGACGGTGCCGGTGTTGACGTAGCCCACGGCTTTGGCAGCCCGCACTGCTAACTCCCCCATCTCGCAGCGCTTTTCCTCGTCCAGCGCCACCGAGGGCGCCTCCTCGACCACCTTCTGGTGCCGGCGCTGGATGGAGCACTCACGCTCCCCCAGATGCACCACGTTGCCGAACTCATCGGCCAGGATCTGGAACTCGATGTGCCGGGCGTTGGGCACCACACGCTCGAAGTAGACGGTGTCATCGCCGAAGGCGCTCATGGCCTCGCGGCGAGCGGCTTCCAGGGCGCCCGGCAGTTCCTCGGGGCTGTGCACCATGCGCATACCCTTACCACCACCCCCCGCCGCCGCCTTGATGAGCAGCGGGTAGCCCAGTTCCTCGGCGGCCTGGGTGGCATCGGCGGTGTTTAGCACCTCGTGGGTGCCGGGGACGACGGGGATGCCGGCTGCGGCCATGGTCCGGCGGGCAGCCAGCTTGTCGCCCATGAGCTCCATGGCCTCGGGCGGCGGCCCGATGAAGGTGATTCCAGCATCGCGGCAGGCCCGGGCGAAGGCCGGGTTTTCGGCCAGGAAGCCGTAGCCCGGGTGGATCGCATCCGCCCCGGCCTTTTTCGCCACGTCCAGGATGCGATCAATGCGCAGGTAGCTGTCGGTGGCACGAGCGCCACCGATGTGGTAGGCTTCATCGGCGTAGCGCACGTGCAGCGCCGTGCGATCCGGGTCAGAGTAGACGGCGACGGTGCGCAGCCCGCGTTCCCGGCAGGCTCGTATCACCCGCACCGCGATCTCGCCCCTGTTGGCAATAAGGACCTTCTTAAACATCAGGCTCTTCCTCACCGTAGCGGTAGCGGTCAATCCCTCGCAGCACTGCGCTCAAGTGCGGCACATCCGCTTGGCTGACGCCATCAGGCCTGTGAACGTGCTTCAGGAAGTCAGGTATTTCTGGATGATGCGGCCCGTTGTCATAGCCGAATACCATTGTGCCGTCCGCGCGTTGGTAATGGTGGCTATAGCTCACTTTGTTCAGCACGATATCGTGCTCACAACCACCGTGTCGTCAAACTCCAAGAGGGGGCCATCCCAGTATCGCAACCGGGCACCGATAAATCTGCCTCGTCCGTCTATGGTGATGTTCCACTCCAGCCACTCATTTGGAACTTCAGCGTAACCATGCGAGCTATCTCCACTCTGGCTACAAGGGGATGTTCCCGTGCTTCTTGGGCGGGTTGGAATCGCGCTTGTTTTGCAGCATCTCCAGGGCGCTGATAAGCCGAGGCCGGGTCTCGTGGGGTTCGATCACGTCGTCAATGTAGCCCCGTGAGGCTGCCACGTAGGGATTGGCGAACTTCTCACGATACTCGGCCACAAGACGCTCTCGTTCAGCCTCCGGATCTTCGGCTGCCTCAATCTCCCTCCTGAAGATTATGTTAACCGCGCCCTCTGGCCCCATCACCGCGATCTCCGCCGTCGGCCAGGCCAGGTTGATGTCCCCCCGGATGTGCTTCGAGCTCATGACGTCGTAGGCCCCGCCGTAGGCCTTGCGCGTGATGACGGTGATCTTGGGGACTGTGGCCTCGCAGTAGGCGTAGAGGAGCTTGGCCCCGTGTTTGATGATGCCTCCGTGCTCCTGGGCTACGCCCGGCAGGAACCCTGGCACGTCCTCGAAGGTGATGATGGGGATGTTGAAGGCATCGCAGAAGCGCACGAAGCGCGCCGCTTTCACCGACGAGTCTATGTCCAGTGCCCCAGCCAACACCGCCGGCTGCTGGGCGACGATGCCCACGGAGCGACCGTTGAGCCGAGCGAAGCCCACGATGATGTTCTGGGCGAAGTGCTCGTGCACCTCCAAGAACTCGCCATTGTCCACCACCCGGCGGATGACTTCCTTCATGTCATAAGGCTTGGTGGGGCTGTCAGGCACGATGCTGTCCAGCGCCTCGTCCATGCGCATGGGGTCGTCGGTGGGCTCGACCGAGGGTGGGTCCTCCAGGTTGTTCTGCGGGATGTAGCTGAGCAGGCGCCGGATCAGTTGCAGGCACTCCTTTTCGTCGTTGGCCGCGAAGTGAGCCACACCGCTGATTCTGGAGTGGACCATGGCCCCGCCCAGCTCCTCGGAGGTGACCTCCTCACGGGTCACCGCGCGGATGACATCCGGCCCGGTGATGTGCATGAAGCTGGTGCCTTTGACCATGATGATGAAATCGGTCAGGGCCGGCGAGTAGACCGCCCCGCCGGCACACGGGCCCATGATGGCCGAAATCTGCGGCACGACGCCCGAGGCCAGCACGTTACGCAGGAAGATCTCAGCGTAGCCGCCCAGCGACACCACGCCTTCCTGGATGCGCGCTCCGCCGGAGTCATTGAGTCCGATGACCGGCGCTCCATTCTTCATCGCCAGATCCATGATCTTGCAGATCTTCTCAGCGTGGGCCATGGACAGCGAACCGCCAAACACCGTGAAATCCTGGGAGAAGACGAACACCAGGCGCCCGTCAATTGTCCCGTAACCCGTGACCACGCCGTCACCCAGGATCTTGCGTTCCTGCATCCCGAAGTCGTAGATGCGGTGGGTGACGAACATGTCCAGTTCGGTGAAGCTGTTCTCGTCCAGCAGTAGTTCCAGGCGCTCACGCGCTGTGAGCTTGCCCTGGGCGTGCTGACGTGCGATGCGTTCCGGTCCCCCACCCAGCTTGGCTTGCTCCTTGAGCTTGCGCAGTTGCTGGATCTTGGGGTTAATCGCCATCTCGACCCTCCTTGGCTGTGGATTGACGCCCAGTGGGCTGACGTTCGCTGGGCTTACGCAGTACGTTGCGGGCGATGACCAGGCGCTGGATCTCGCTGGTGCCCTCATAGATCTCGGTGATCTTGGCGTCGCGGAAATAGCGCTCGATGGGCAACTCTTTGCTGTAGCCCATGCCGCCGTGAATCTGAATGGCCTTGGTGGTCACCCACATGGCCGTCTCCGAAGCGTAGAGCTTGGCCATGGATGCCTCTTGGGTGAAACGTTCACCTCGATCCTTCTTGACCGCCGCATTGAAGGTCAGCAGCTTGGAGGCCTCGATGCGGGTGGCCATGTCCGCCAGCATCCACTGGATGGCCTGGAACTCGGCAATCTTCTGGCCGAAGGCCTCGCGCTCTTTGGCGTAGGCCACCGAGGCCTCGAAGGCTGCCTCGGCGATGCCGATAGCCTGGGCGGCGATGCCGATGCGCCCCGCGTCCAGGATGCTCATGGCGATCTTGAACCCGTCCCCTTCCTCCCCCAGGCGATGGGAGGCCGGCACCCGGTAGTCCTCAAACAGCAACTCGCACGTGGCCGAGGCGCGGATGCCCAGCTTGGGCTCGATCTTGCCGCGCTCCAGGCCGGGCAGCTTCGGGTCCACGACGAAGGCGGTGACACCGTGGTGCTTCTTGGCCGGATCCGTGCTCACGAAGGTGATGATGTAGTCGGCCACGGGGCCGCTGGTCACCCAGGACTTGCGCCCGTTGATGAGGTACTCGTCACCGTCGCGCACGGCAATGGTGCGGATGTTGCCGGCGTCGGAACCGGACTGGGGCTCGGTCAGGGAGTAGGCCCCGATGGCTTGCCCGCTGGCCAGAGGCACCAGGAACTTGCGCTTCTGTTCCTCGGTGCCGAATTTGCACAGTCCGTAGCACACCAGCGAGTTGTTGACCGACATGATGACCCCGTGAGAGGCGCACACCTTGGAGATTTCGATCATTGCCAGCACGTAGCTCACGGTGTCGGCCCCGGCGCCTCCGTACTCCTCCGGCACCTCCAGCCCCATGAGGCCCAGTTCGCCCATCTTCTTCACAGTCTCGAAGGGGAACTCGCCCGTCTCGTCAATCCTGGCGGCGATGGGGGCCAGCTCTTTCTGGGCGAACTCCCGTGCCAGGTCGCGGATCATGAGCTGCTCGTCGGTGAAGTCGAGATCCATGATCACCTTCCATCAGTCCAATCGGTCCAATCATACACTCAAAGTCGGGTGGTGTCAACGCACACGGTTCTTGGTCCAAGGCTTTTCGATGTTTTGACCTTCAGATCTGCTTTGCAGCACTACAGCTTGGAAAGCTGTAGCTTTAGAGTGCTCAAGAACACGGGCGCTTCCTTTCCAGACCGACGTGGCTCGTCACAGGCAGCATGACCCAACGATCTCTCCATAGAAATTGGACCAAGGACTTAGGACCCTGGACCAATGTACTTGCTTTCAATTTGGCGCACGCGCTCAATCTGCTGTAGGTTCCACTTGTCGTCGGAGTAAGGTGTTCCGAACCAGGCGTCGAGAATCTCCTTGGCAATGGGTTCGGACGTGGCCCGCAGGCTGAGGACAAGGACGTTGGCATGGTTCCAGATACGCGCGCCACGGGCAGTCTCAGCGTCGTGGCACAGGGCGGCGCGCACGCCGGGCACCTTGTTGGCGGCGATAGAGGCGCCGGTGCCGGTCCAGCAGAAGAGGACGGCTTCGTCAGCCTCGCCGGAGGCCACGCGCTCTGCCACCGCCTGGGAGACTACCGGCCAGTGCTCCTCGTCGCCGGCCAGCGGCCCGAACAACTCCACCTCATGGCCACGCTTCTCCAACTCCTCGACCACGAAGTCTGTCAGGTGCGTGCGCTCATCGCTGCCAACGGCAATCCGCATGCTCCGATCCTCCGGTTTGATCTCACCGCTCGTCCCCTCGAAGTCCAACCTAGGCCCACACAAATTATACCATCCATCTCAGGGATGCACAAGAAGCTTTCCTGGGGGCGTCCCCACGTAAGGCCGGTGGGCGACAAAACCTCGAAGCATTCAGTAGCCGAGAGCACGTGTTCGAGGTGGGCGCTGGCCGCTCTCGCAGCGCTTGAGGAGCGCACTGAAGTGGGCACTACGAACGGGTTTTCTTGACCGCGATAGCGACGATCTTGACCTGTGGCGATGGGCCGCGTATAATTCTAACGCTTTACTGCCGGCGGGCCCTTTGACATACCCTGCCTGGAAGACAGGAGGACATTGGTAGATGGCAACGCGCGAAGTGACCGACCAGACATTTGATCAGGAAGTGCTCAAGTCGGACAGGCCGGTGCTGGTGGACCTGTGGGCGGAGTGGTGTGCACCCTGCAAGATGCTGGCGCCCATCGTGGAGCAACTGTCCGTCGAGTTGGCAGACAGGCTTGAGGTGGTGAAGCTGGATGTGGACGCCAACCCAGCTACCGCCATGCGCTATGGCGTCCAGAGCATCCCCACCCTGCTGCTCTTCAAGGACGGCCAGGAGGTGGAGCGCCTGGTGGGGTACATGCCCAAGGACCGGCTGCTGTCCCGGCTGCAGCGTCACCTGTAGCCGCTTGAACGGAGCAAACAGGACACGGCGCTGCTCGACGCGGGGCGAGCAGCGCCGTTCGCTTTCCGGCGGGCAGCCGGGTGACCTACCAGCCCTTCTCAGCCAGGTAGTGGGCCAGGTCCGCCGTGCGGCAGGAGTAGCCCCACTCGTTGTCGTACCAGGCCAGCACCTTGACCATCGTGTCGCTCATCACCATCGTGGAAGGGGCATCAATGATTGAGGACCGGGGATCGCCCTTGAAGTCAATGGACACCAGAGGCTCGGTGCTGTAACCCAGGATGCCCTTCAGGGGGCCCTCAGCGGCCTCCTCGAAAGCCCCATTGACCTCCTCGACGGTTGTAGGCCGGGACACCTCCGCCACGAAGTCCACGATGGAGACAGTGGATGTGGGCACCCGCAAGGAGATGCCGTCGAACTTGCCCTTCAACTCAGGGATGACCAGTGCCAGCGCCCGGGCGGCGCCCGTGGTGGTGGGAATGATGTTCAGGGCGGCAGCCCGCGCCCGGCGCAGGTCCTTGTGCGCCAAGTCGAGGATGCGTTGGTCGTTGGTGTAAGCGTGGACCGTGGTCATCAGCCCGCGCACGATGCCGAAGTTGTCGTTGAGCACCTTGGCAGCCGGCGCCAGGCAATTGGTGGTGCACGAGGCATTCGACAGGATGTGATGCTTGGCCGGGTCGTACCAATGCTCGTTCACCCCCAGGACCACCGTCAAGTCCTCGTTCTTGGCCGGCGCCGAGATGATGACCTTGCGGGCGCCGGCTGAGATATGTGCTGCCGCCTGAGTACCGTCCCGGAACACCCCGGTGGACTCGATGACAATCTCCACTCCCAGATCGCGCCACGGCAGGTTGCCCGGGTTGCGCTCCGCCAGCACCTGAATGGGATGACCGTTCACCACCAGCTTTTCGTCTACCACCTCCACCGTGCCCTCGAAGCGGCCAAAGTTGGAGTCGTACTTGAACAGGTGGGCGTTAGTGTGAGCGTCGAAGAGATCGTTGACGGCCACCACCTCCAGGTCGTCCGGGTATCGTTCCAGCATTGCCTTAAGGACCTGTCTACCGATGCGGCCAAAGCCGTTGATGCCAACTTTGACGGCCATGTCTCTACTCCTTTCACCTTGAACGCACGTTGTCTAAGAGCCTATCCGGAAACCCCCTATCCGACGGCGTCCTCAGGCGACGGCAATGCCGTCGCGCACCCCCGGGCGAGCCTGTGCGCGCCAGCCCCTGGCACAGGGGTCACACAGACGCAGATGCCCCTCCTGAGCGGTTTCCGGATAGCCACTAAAGGATTTGCCGCTCTGCCCGATGAGGCGAGAGTTCCCCATCCTCGGGTTGAATGAACTGTTGTTGATTTGTATTGGAGTTTGGACAAATTGACCGTGATCAGAAACCAGGTTTTTGACACTTTGTCCAAAGTCCAACTTGTATCAAAGGGAAATTTTACCACACCTTGAGGCGAACGGCAAAAGCCCTTGCCAAGGCCTGGCCAAAAGGGTATAATTGGGCAGCGCTTTTACCTTTGGCAGGTGGACATCGTAAACAAGGAGCGAGGCACTGCATGGATGATGTGCTGGTAGCAGTACGTCTCTTGATCACCTTCCTGATGGTCATCGCCGTCGTAGCCACGGCCGTGCGCCGCATCCGGCTGCCCTACACCGTAGCCTTGGTCTTGAGCGGGCTGGCGATCGCTATCCTCCAGCCCTTGCCCGGCTTTGAGCTGACCTCCGAGATTATCCTGGTCATCTTCCTGCCCCCGCTGCTCTTCGAGTCAGCTTTCCACCTGGAAGTGGAGCAACTGCGGGAATCAGCACCGGCCATTGCAGTGCTGGCAGGGCCGGGTGTAGTGCTCTCCACCCTAATCGTGGCCGGCGTTCTGATGGCGGGGGTCGATATGCCTGTGGTCATCGGGCTCATCTTTGGCGCGCTCATCTCGGCCACTGATCCGGTGGCCGTACTGGCAGTGTTTCGTCAGTTAGGCGTGCCCCGGCGCCTGTCATACCTGGTGGAAGGCGAAAGCCTGTTCAACGATGGCATCGCCATCGTGATTTTCGGGATCATCCTGGGGCTGCTAGTAGCCGGTGCCTTCAGCCCCATCGAGAGCATCACCCGTTTCCTCCAGGTCGCCATGGGCGGCGCCGTGCTGGGTCTGGCCGCGGGCTACATCTTCTCCCTGATCATTCGCCCCATTGACGACTATCTCATCGAGATCACTCTGACCACCATCCTGGCCTATGGGACGTATCTGCTGGCCGAGGAATTGCATATCTCAGGGGTGATCGCCGTGGTCGTATCCGGCATCGTCATGGGCAACTACGGCGCCCGGATCGGCATGTCGCCCACCACGCGCATCGTGCTGGTGCACATCTGGGAGTACATCGCCTTCATCGCTAACTCCCTGATCTTCCTGCTCATCGGGTTGACCATTGACCTCCCTCTCTTGGCGCAACATGGCCATCTGATCCTGTGGGGGATAGCAGCCACTTTGGTTGCAAGGGCTGCCGTAATCTACGGTGCCGCGTGGCCTGTGGACCGCTTCATCGGCAGGTTGCCCATGCAATGGCGCCACGTGCTCTTCTGGGGCGGGCTGCGTGGAGCTATCGGCCTGGCCCTGGCACTGAGCCTGCCGGCCGACCTGGGTCCGTGGCAGGAGCCTCTGCGGGTGATGGCCTTTGGCGTGGTACTCTTCACGCTCCTGGTGCAAGGCACCACCATCGAGCCGGTCTTGAGGCGCCTTGGCCTGACCGAGGTACGGCCTCGCCCCAGGGAGTACGAGATGACCAAGGCGAAACTCTACGCACTCCAGGCGGCCTGGCGCCTGCTCAACGGGATGAACACCGATGGGCTGTTGTCACCGTCGGTGTGGCAGAGGCTGAGCCAGGAGTACCGGCTGGCCGGTCAGCAACTATCCGACAAGATCCAACTGCTGTACGAGCAATTCAGCGACCTGGAGCAGGAGGAGTTGCAATCGGCCCAGCGCGACGCCCTGCGCGCCCAGCGCAGTGCCCTCAACGACATGCTACGCCGGGGCCTCATCTCCGAGGAAGCCTACCGCGAGCTGGTCTATGAGGTGGATCAGCAACTGGAGGCCCTTGGCGAGACAACGTAAACCATCATCACCCCGAGGAGACGTCATGACAACCACAACCCAGACTACGTTGTTGTTTGCAATGCTTTTGCTCGCCTTCACCCTGGCTGTGAGCGCCTGTTCGTCGCCGAGCACCATGCTCGAGGAGTGGCGGGTGCGAAGGTTGGTGCGCGAGGCCGGCTTTGCCGTCGTGGAAGGGCTCAACAACCGCAATCTCTCCCACGCCATCGCCACCTACTTCGCCACGCCCAGCGAGGGTGCTAACGAGGAGGAACTGGCGAATCTCGTTGAACCCTTGGGTCAGTGGGTGCGTGATCACCTGGTGGATGCCTACCGGGTACGACTGGTGACCTTGGAGGTGGGGCCGATCCAATTGTTGGGCAACGGCGATCAGGCAGTGGTGCATTACCGCGCTCACGTGCAGCGCACCCTGGCCGGCGAGGTGGAGGCCGAGGTGATCGCTGAGGGTGATGTTCGTCTAATGAAGCTGCCGCGTGGCTGGGTGATCACCGGGGGGCCGCCACCCGGGCTGACGCCTGTTTCAGCCACGCCCACACCTTGACATGTCTCCAATGGGCGATGACTCAGACGATGCTCACGATAGACGGCTCCTACGGTGAGGGCGGCGGACAGGTCTTGCGCACCTCGTTGGCTCTGTCCGCCGTGCTGGGCCGTCCGGTGCGCATCGTCAACATCCGCGCCGGGCGCAAGAACCCCGGCCTGGCACCCCAGCACCTGACCGGCGTGCAGGCCATCGCCCGGGTGTGCAACGCACAAATCGAGGGCGCCCAGCTGCGCTCCACGACGCTGACCTTCGCGCCCCAGGGGCCACCGCAGCCGGGCCAGTACCGGTTTGACGTAGCCGAGGCTGCCAGGGGCGGTAGCGCCGGGGCCGCCAGCCTGGTGTTTCAGACGCTATTCCTGCCCCTGGCGCTGGCGGCGGGCGACTCGCGGCTCACCCTGGAAGGCGGCACCCACGTGGCCTGGAGCCCGCCCTTCCACTACCTGGCGCACGTCTTCCTGCCGACGGTGCGCCGGATGGGCCTGGACGCCACCGTGGAACTGGAGCGCTGGGGGTGGTACCCCATCGGCCAGGGGGTGATGCACGCAACCGTCCGAGGGCGTGGGAGACGAGAGCACCTGGCAGGCATCAACCTGACGGAGCGCGGTGAGTTGCGCCGGCTGTGGGGGATCTCGGCCCTGTCCAACCTGCCCAAGCACATCGGCGAGCGGCAGAAGAAAGCAGCCCTGGCAGCACTCAGGCAGAACGGGCTTGAGGCGCAGATCCAGATCGTCCACGGGCCGGCGCGTGGGAGGGGCACGGCGATGTTCTTGGTGGCGGAGTACGAGGGGACCGTGGCCGGCTTCACCGCCCTGGGTGAGCGGGGCAAGCCCGCGGAGAAGGTGGCCCGGGAGGCGGTGGACGAGTTCCTGCGGTATCACGCATCCGGCCAGGCTCTGGACCGCCACCTGGCCGACCAGCTCATCCTGCCCATGGCCCTGGCAGGTGGTCCATCGGCTTTCACCACCTGTGAGATCACCCGGCATTTGTTGACGAACTGCTGGGTGGTGGAGCAATTCCTGCCTGTGCGGTTCCAGATCGAAGGCGAGGAGGGACAGCCGGGCCGGGTGTCCTGCCAGCCGCAGATGCGCACAGAGCCTTAGCTGTTCCTGATGACGAAACCCCTGAGTTCCACCAAGTTCCCCCGAGTTCCTTCTATGGGAACTCGGGGAACTCTTGGAGAGCTATGTTCGAAATCATCTTCTTAGGTACATCAGCCTCGGCACCGTCGGTGCGGCGCAACCTGACCTCGACGCTGGTATTCCACGAGGACCTGCGCTTCATGATTGACTGCGGTGAAGGCACCCAGCGCCAGTTGCTGCGCAGCGGTGTGGGCTTCAAGCGCCTCAACACCATCCTCCTCACCCACGGTCACCTGGACCACATCCTGGGCCTAGGTGGGATCGTCTCCACCTTCGCCCGGTGGGAGGCCATCGGCTCTCTGACGATCTACGGTGGCCGGTGGGCGCTGCGCCGGGTGCGCGACCTGATGGACGTGGTGCTGCGAGGTGGAGAGGTGACGCTGGAGATCGAGTATCACGAGATCGAGCCCGGCCTGGTCCTGGAGGGCAAGGGCTTTGAGCTCCTCGCCTTCCCGGTCAACCATCGCGGTGGCGGCTCTTTCGGGTTCATCTTCCAGGAGAAAGCCCGGCGGCCCTTCCTGGTGGAGGCGGCGGAGGCCCTGGGCGTGCCGGCCGGACCCGAGCGCCGCCGGCTGGTGGCCGGCGAGTCCGTCACCCTGGCTGATGGCCGGGTCATTCACCCGGATCAGGTCCTGGGGCCCGAGCGCCCGGGCACCAAGCTGGTGTACGTAGGCGACGTGAGCCACCCCGGTGGGTTGGTGGAGGTGGCTCAAGGCGCCGACGCGCTGGTCATGGAGGCCACCTACCTCCACAGCGACGTCCAGCTGGCCCGTCGCTTCGGGCACATCACCGCCAGGGAAGCAGCCATAGTGGCCCGGGAGGCCGGCGTGCGCCAGCTCTTCCTCAACCACATCTCGCGCCGCTACTCCGGCCGAGAGATCCTGGAGGAAGCCCAGGCCATCTTCCCCAACACTATCGTCGCCGAGGACCTGGACCGCTACCAAATCACCCGGCATCAGCCTGAGCCGGCCATCGAGTAGGTCACCACATGGCAACCTCCCAGAAGCCACCCCGCAGTAGAGGCGCGCGGCCGTACGCCCCTACGCTCAGCCACCTGGAGTGCCCCCGCTGTGGCGCAACCCTGGACGCCGACCGGCTTCAGAACCTGTGCCCGTGTGGCTCGCCCCTCCTGGCCCGCTATGACCTGGAGGGCCTGGGCCGGGCGGTGACCAAGGCCGACCTGGCCGGGCGCCCGCGCACCATGTGGCGCTATGCCGAGTTCCTCCCCGTGCGAGACCCCGGCAACGTGGTGACCCTGGGCGAGGGCGGCACCCCGATGTTCGCCACGCCGCGCCTGGGTGAGCTTGTCGGCCTGCCCCACCTGTACGTGAAGGACGAGGGCCTCAACCCCACGGGCACCTTCAAGGCGCGGGGCGCAGCGGTCGGCATCTCCCGCGCCCGGGAGTTGGACGTGCGCGCAGTGGCCATGCCCACAGCCGGCAACGCGGGCAGTGCGTGGGCCGCCTACGGTGCCCACGCCGGCATCGCCGTGCACATCGCCATGCCCCGAGACGCCCCGGCCGTCACCCAGCTCGAGTGCCGGCTCTACGGCGCTGACCTCATCCTGGTGGACGGGCTCATCTCGGACGCGGGCCGGGTGATCAGCGCAGGCATCCAGGAACACGGCTGGTTTGACGTCAGCACCCTGAAAGAACCGTACCGCATCGAGGGCAAGAAGACCATGGGCCTGGAGATCGCCGAGGATTTCGGGTGGGAGCTGCCCGACGTGATCGTCTACCCAGCCGGGGGCGGGGTGGGGGTCATTGGCATCTGGAAGGCGCTGAGGGAGCTGGCCGCTATCGGTTGGGTAGAGGAACCCCTACCGCGCATGGTCATCGTGCAGGCCGCCGGCTGCGCGCCGATGGTGCGGGCCTTCCACGAGGGCCGCGAGGAGTCGGAGTTCTGGGAAGGGGCGCAGACGGTGGCAGCCGGCCTGCGGGTCCCCAAAGCCCTGGGCGATTTCCTGGTGCTGCGCGCGTTGCGCGAGAGCGGCGGCACGGCTGTGGCCGTGGAGGACGAGGCCATCCTGGAGGCCACCCGGCTCCTGGCGCGCATGGAGGGGCTGTGGGCGTGCCCGGAAGGCGCCGCCACCCTGGCAGGTGCGATGGAGCTGGCCCGGCAGGGCTGGCTGCAACCGGAGGACCGGGTGGTGCTCATAAACACAGGCACCGGGTTAAAGTATCCGGACCTGCTCAGCCTGTTAGGAACGCGCCTTCCGGGGACAAGAAAAGCGGGTGGCTAAGAGCCTATTCGGAAAGCCCGCTATCCGACGGCGTCCTCGGGCGACGGCAATGTCGTCGCGCACCCCGGGGCGAGCACGCCCCTCCTGAGCGGTTTGCGGATAGGCTCTAAGTGCCACCCGTCCCTCTTGTTGCCAACTGCCCAGATGTCGAGGAGCTAGGCGAAGAAGTTGGCGTTCTTCTCGATAAAGCTCTTCCACTCCTCGGGCACATCCTCCGCCGGGAAGATGGCCTCGACCGGGCAGACCGGCTCGCACGCCCCGCAGTCAATGCACTCATCGGGGTGAATGTAGAACTGGTCCTCACCCTCGTAGATGCAGTCAACGGGGCAGACCTCCACGCACGACTGATCCTTGACGTCAATGCAGGGCTCACAGATGACGTAGGCCATAGTCCATCTCCTCTCCTGGATTTTCGGGCCACAATGCTGCCCTGTGATCTTGCCAGGCCAGATTATAGCACGCTTGAGATGGCTCCGCTATGACCTGCGTCATATTTTGGGCCAGTTAGCTGCATTTGGGAGAAGATCCCCCTCCGGCTCCGGCAGCCCCTAGAGCTTCTCGGCGATGGCCCAGAGCCTCTCCGGCTCCAGGATCACCACGTGGCCGCCCGACATCTGCACCAGGCCGTTTTTGCGCCATTGACTCAGGACCCGAATGGTGGTTTCCACCGTGGTGCCGGCCATCTCGGCGATGTCCTGGCGAGTGAGGTGGATGTTGAGGGTGAGCCCGTCATCGCCCGGCTCCCCCACCCTTTTGGCCAGCCGGTGTAAGGTGTGGGCGATACGCCGCTCCACGGGCTCCACGGCCAGGCGCTTCATCATCTCGTGGGCCTCGGTCAGCCGCTCCACTAGCTCCTGGATAACTTCGTTGGAGATGGAGGGGTAGCGGGCCATGAGGTCGGCGAAGTCGCGCCCGGCCACCTCCAGGATGGTGGTGGGCTCCATGGTCTGGGCAGTGAAGGGGTGGTTGCGCCGGCCGAAGGCCGCCACGCCACCGAACCACTCCCCTGGCGACACCAAATGCAGGATGACGTCTTTCCCACCGGCGTGCTTGATGAGCTTGACACGCCCGGCGAGCACAATGTACAGGTGCTCAGGAGGATCGCCCTCCATCACCACGTAGGTATCCTTCTTTAGACGCCGTTTGCGGAAAAGAGGGCTGATCCGCCTGAGCTCATCTTCCGAGAGGGAAGCGAACAGGGGAACGGACTTCAGATTTTCCCAGTTTGTCATCCATGACCCCCAGGTCCTTGGCTTCAAACCTGTCTTAACGCCTATCCGGAAACCGCTTAGGAGGGGCATCCACGTCTGTGCAACCCGTGCGCCAGGGACTAGTACACACAGGCTCGCCCCGGGGTGCGCGACGGCATTGCCGTCGCCGAGGACGCCGCCGGATAGCGGGGTTTCCGGATAGCCTCTCAGCCTTGGACTTTGGACGCAATTGGCCGAGCGTCAGAAACCCGATCTCTCCCTTCAAGAGCTACCCGTCGTCGCACCAGCAGTTGCCTAATTGGGCTTTGATCTTTGACCTAGCTGCCCGACACTTTCTTCCAAGGCAAGGTAAAAGTCCCTTTCAAATGCTACAGAGGGACATCCACGCCCCGTTTCGCGCCGGACTAGAGGTGGCGAGGACGCCACTTTGTAGCGAAAAAGGACTGCTGGATAGTGTGCATTGGACTTTGGACATAGTCCGAGAAACGAAACCGGGTTTCTGATCGCCGGCTAATTCGTCCAAAGTCCAATGTGCAGGATCTCCTCCGAATCCTCGATGTCAATGTAGCGAGCAAATCGCAGCCCCAGGAAGCTGAGCGCCTCCTGCCGGTGGGTGAGGGTGATGACCCGCTGTCAGGTGCACTCCAGCGCCTTTTCTGCATCGCCGATAGCAGCGAGGAGACGATGAGAAACAGCCAGAAGATGTCGAGGATGCTCATGGCGCCAATTGCCTCCTCACAGGGCATTTCACGCGGTGGGTGTCAGGATGCGGACCTCAGCCGGGCAGCCTTCCTTGAAGTGCTCCGCGTCCGCCGCGGAGCCCACGATTTCCCCGAAGTGCATGGGGATCACCAGCCTGGGGTTGATGAGCTTCGCCGCCACGATGGCTTCATCGGCCGTCATGACGTAGGTGCCGCTGACCGGCAGGAGGGCAATGTCACACTGGATGGACTCCATCTCGGGGATGACGTCGGTGTCGCCGGTGTGGTAGATGCGCTCGCCGTCCACGGTGATGATGAAGCCCAGATGGCCGGCGGCCTTGGGGTGGAAGGGCTGGCCGGGGGCGCGGAACTTGTTGACGTTGTAGGCCGGCACGGTCTCGATCTCGAAGCCTGCCACGGTGAGCTTCTCGCCCGGCCCGACAGCGCGCACCGGGCCTGAGAGCTGCCGGGCGCAGGTAGGCGTGGTCACCACCACCGTCTCCTTGCCTCGTATCTTCTTGATATCATCGGGCGAGAAGTGATCGAAATGTTCGTGGGTCACCAAGATCAGGTCTGCCTGCGGCGCTCCCTCCTTGAGCTTCCACGGGTCAATGTAGATCACCTTGTCGTCTTCTGACGTGATGCGAAAGCTATCGTGTCCCAACCATTCGATGTTCGCCATAAGTCACCTCCGTGAGTAAACACAACCATCTCGTGCAGCCGTTTCCGCACAGTCACTTCTGCTTGACCTCTATCGGCCGGTCCAGCACCGCGTAGAAACCGCCCCCCAGGTGATGCAAGGGCTTGAGTTCCTCATCGGTCAGAAGCCAGGTCTCATCGAAGGCCTCCTCTTCCACCTGGGCCACGAGCACCTCGCCCACGAACAGTCGGTGATCGCCCACCTCGAAGGCATCCACCACGGCGCACTCCAGCCAGGCCAGGCACTCCTCGATGAGGGGCGCGTCAATCTGCTTGGGGTCCGTCGGGGTGAGGCCCACCAGGGCAAACTTGTCGTCCACGTCGTGGCCGGAGACGGAGCCCAGTTTCTCCACGGCCTCGGCCAGGGGGCGCCCGGGGATGTTGAGGGCGAACTGCTCACTACGCCACACCAGGTCGTGGGTGAAGCGTGCCGGGTGAATAGCCACGCCCACCAAAGGCGGCTGCGCGCTGAGGGGCACGACCCACGCGGCCGGCATGACGTTCATGCGATCCCGGTACCTGGCGGTGACCAGCGCCACCGGACCGGGGTTCAGGAGCCGGGTTGCACGCCTGAGAGGTACCTCCACCTTCATCGCCTGCCTCCCTTTGGACCGAAGAACCGGGTCTCCGATCACCGGCCAATTTGCCCAAAGTCCAATATCGTGATTGAGATGATTATAGCACAGGCCCCCGCAAAACTCAACAGCCTCCTTGTGGTGATGGCTCATGGCTAGTCAACGGTGTCCTTACCTCTTTGACCTGTGCCACGGCTGCGGCTATAATCTCGGATATGCCAACAATCATCCTAGCCTCGGCTTCACCCCGCCGGCACGAGTTGCTCAAACGTCTGAAGCTCCCGTTTCACGTGCACGCGGCGGGGGTGGATGAACAGCCTCTGCCCGGCGAGACGCCTGAGCAGATGGTCCGGCGCCTGAGCCACCTGAAGGCAACCACTGTCGGCTGGGAGCTGTCCGCCGCTGGCGACGACTGCGTGATCATCGCCGCCGACACCTTGGTGGTGCTCGATGGTCAGGTGCTGGGCAAGCCACGCGACGCCGACGAGGCACTGGCCATCCTGCGGCGACTGCGGGGCCGGGCCCACCAAGTCGTCAGCGGGCTGACCGTGCTGGAAATGCCAACCAACCGGGTGCTCACCGAGACCGTGACCTCCGTCGTGTGGATGCGGGACTACCGCGAGGTGGAGATGGCCGCCTACGTGGCCACGGGCGATCCGCTGGACAAGGCCGGCGCGTATGCCGTGCAACACGCCGACTTTCGGCCGGTGGAGCGGGTGGAGGGCTGTCCGCTGAACGTGATGGGGCTGGCGCTGTGCCGGCTGGACGAGATGCTGCGCCGGCTGGGCGCATTGGTCCACCCCACACCAGCGCAAGGCTGCGAGCCACCGCAGCGCTGTGAACTCGCCGCTGAATTCATCCCTTGAGTTCCTCAGTTAGGTGCAACGCACTTATCTGCGCCCTGGCGACGGTACGCTGGACAGGGGCTTTGCTTCTGGGCGCATGCATCTTGCCGCGGGAAGTGCGTTGCACCTGGATTATTGAACGCCTTGCGCCCCCTTCCCCAATCGTGCTAAAATACGCCCGGCTGTCATGCATGGTTGCCAGTTCTTGAACTGATCACAAACACGGAGTGCTAATGGACATCCTGGAAGACCTAAACCCCCGCCAGCGAGAAGCTGTGGAGGCGGTCGACGGGCCGGTGCTGGTGCTGGCCGGGCCCGGCAGCGGCAAGACCCGCGTCCTCACCCACCGCGTCGCCTACCTGATCCGCGTCTGTGGCGTCCCCCCGTGGCAGATCATGGCCGTCACCTTCACTAACAAGGCCGCGCGGGAGATGAAGGACCGCCTGCACCACCTGATCGGCGCGCGTCTGGGCCAGCTAACCATCGGCACCTTCCATGCCGTCTGCGCCCGCATCCTGCGCCGGGAGGCCCAGCACCTGGGTGTGGATAGCAGCTTCGTCATCTACGACGATGACGACCAGCTCGGGCTCATCAAGCAGGCCCTCAAGGAGCTAGACCTGGACCACCGGACCTACCAGCCGCGGGCCATCCAGGGCGCTATCCGTCAGGCCAAGCAGGAGCTCGTAGATCCCGACTCCTACGTCCCGAAGACCTACTGGCACGAAGTGGCCCGGCGGGTGTACGCCCGCTATCAGAAGCTTCTACGGGATAACAACGCCCTGGACTTCGACGACCTGCTCATGGTCACCGCGCAGCTTTTTCGCCAGCACCAGGACGTGCTGCACAAGTACCAGCGCCGCTACTCACACATCCTGGTGGACGAGTTCCAGGACACCAACATGGCCCAGTATCAGCTTGTCAAGTTGCTGGCAGGCGAGCACCACAACCTGTTCGTGGTAGGCGATGAGGATCAGAGCATCTACCGCTGGCGGGGGGCCGATTTCCGCAACATCCAGCGCTTCCGACGGGATTTCCCGGAGGCCAAGACCATCCTGCTGGAGCAGAACTATCGCTCGACCCAGACCATCCTCGATGCGGCGCGGCACGTCATCTCCCGCAACACCCAGCGCACCGACAAGCGCCTGTGGACGGAGAAGGAGGGCGGTGTTCCCATCACCCTGGTCGAGGCCTACGACGAGCAGGAGGAGGCCGAATTCGTGGTGGAGGAGATCTCCCGGCTGGTGGCCAGCGGCGACTTCAGCCCCGGCGACCACGCAGTCATGTACCGCACCAACGCTCAGTCCCGCGTCCTGGAGGAAGCCTTCATGCGCCACGGCCTGCCGTACAAGCTGGTGGGCGCGACGCGCTTCTACCAGCGGCGAGAGGTCAAGGACCTACTGGCTTACCTGCGCCTGATCCACAACCCCTTCGACCAGGTCAGCCTGAGCCGGGTGATCAACGTACCGCCTAGAGGCATCGGTCCCAAGACCCTGGGCTGGATCCAGAGCCTGGCCGACCGGCGCCAGGTCCCCATCTACACCGCCCTCCAGCTCGTGAAGGAGGCGGCGGAGGAACAGGCGAGCCGGTCAAACGAAGAGGCCGACACGCCGGCCTACCGGCCTCAGATGGCCACGTTCAGCGGCAGAGGGGGCAACGCCTTGCTCGGCTTCCTCAGCCTGTTGGACAGCTGGATCGCCGTGCGCGACGAGAAGCGGGTCCACGAGCTGCTGGACCGGGTCATCCAGGACACGGGCTACGAGGCGCACCTGCGGGACGGCACGCCGGAGGGCGAGGATCGCTGGGAGAACGTGCAGGAGCTACGCCGGGTGGCCATGGAGTACGCAGAGCTGCCGCCCGCTGAGGGCCTGGCGTCCTTCCTGGAAGAGGTGGCCCTGGTCTCGGACGTGGACAACCTGGACGAGAAGGTGGACGCGCCCACGCTGCTGACCCTCCACGCGGCCAAGGGATTGGAGTTCCCTGTGGTCTTCATCGTGGGCATGGAGGAGGGGCTGTTCCCCCACAGTCGCTCCTTCGATGACCCAGAGGCGATGGAGGAAGAGCGCCGGCTGTGCTACGTGGGCATCACCCGGGCCAAGGAGCGCGTGTACCTGATCTACACTTTCCGCCGGGCGATGTACGCCTCCAGCGAGGAGTGCGAGCCCTCCCGCTTCCTGCACGACATCCCCCAGCACCTAATCCAGGGCCCCGGCGACCTGATGGGGCGCGGTGCCCCAGCGCCAATAGCCCGTGGGCCGGCCAGGCGACAGCCCCTGCCAAGAGCGACGTCCGCGCCGGGCTACAAGCCGGGTGACCGGGTGGAGCATCCAGCCTTCGGTGAAGGCGTGGTCATCAGCAGCCGGCCCGCCGGCGATGATGAGGAACTGGAGATCGCCTTCGTAGGCCGGGGCATCAAGCGCATCCTGGCCAGCTACGTCTGGCCCTGCAAGTAGGCATGGAGGGCCTATGGTCGCAATCGGATGATGCCGGCTTCGTCAACGACATTGTCGGGGGCCTTTGTTTGACCAGGAGTGTGATTGAGGGTATAATTTCATCCGAAATACTGTCCCTCGCTGATGAGTGACCGGTCGAGGTGAGCACATGGCAGCAGTCCAATCCCTAACCAAGGAAGAGAAAGAGCGACTCCTTAGGGCACTGCGTGAGGATGCGGTTTTCCGCGAAGAGGTCCGGCGTCTGTTGCTGGATCAGTTCCAGGCGTCCATGCAGGACCTGCAGGAATCTATCCGAAACCTAGTTGCACTTCGTGAGCGCGACATAGCTTTCGTCAGAGAAGGGTTCGATGCTATTCGCCAAGTCATCCATGAACTGAGCCTCCAGGTTCAGGAGAACAGCCGGCAGATCGCTGCCCTCACCGAGCGCATGGATCGCGTCGAGGCTCAGATTGCGAAGCTCACAGGAGAGATTCAGAAACAGGGCGAGCGTCTGGATGACGTTTCCGGCGTTGCGGCCGAAGCAGGCGGCTACCGTGAAATCACCCTGTGGATTCGCAGCCGACGGGGAGAGATTGCGTGCGAGTATCTACCTGGAGACCTGCAAGACCACCTTGGGGTTAGGCCCGTTCCGGACGGCGTGATGCTGATCAGGGGCGACTCGGGCTACGTGTTCCTGGTGTACGAGGTGACGTTCAGGCCGGCCCTGCGTGACGTGCGACGGATTGCCGAATGGCTGGAGGGCTTCCGCAGGGTGGAGTGGCCGGCGGTAGGGCTGGTGTATTTCAGGCGCGCGTTGCCCGAAGACGACGAGGTGCATCTCATAACCGAAAATGGCAGAGAGGTAATTCATACTATTCCAGGGATGCGTACCCTGCAGGAGGAAGCGGCGCGAAGCGGGGTGCTTCTAATGCAACAAGGCGCCTCGCCGTGGCGACCGGAGGGTTGGCAACCACCAAAGGGTCTTGAAGAGATGCCTCAACTGCCTATGAATCCACTGCTGGGCTGAGAGCTCGGAAACCAGGAGCCCCTCTGATAGCGAGGTAACGGAGGATTCCTCGAGGGCTTCGCCTGCCCGCGCATGATTGATTACAGCCAGCCTCCTGAGCCACTTTTGTCAGGCGAGGAGGCAGCCTGGGATGACGCTCTCCTGGACCGAGCCGGCCTGCGTTAGTCCTGCTCGCGGCGGTTACCAAACTTGCCACAAGTCCAATTCCCCGTCCTCCCCCTTTTTTTCTCCAAGTGAGAGCGTTCAGCAATTACATGATGGGGTATTTAACCCGAGAAGAAAGCTTTTGGGTTCTTGAGGCATTACATCGTGAACCATGTAGCTTGTACAACCCTCTCAAGCTACAGCTTTCAAGCTCTAGTGCTCTTCCAGAGGGCTGCCAAGAGGACGCGCCTGCTGCGAATTACCGAACGCTCTCCAAGTTTCATACACTCCGCTAACACAACGCCAACGCCCCTCTTACTGAACTAGGCTATCATGCCTGGGAACAGGATTGATAGTTCCTGGCTCTGCAACGAGATTGCGAGTTATGATCAATACCTAAATGGGGAGGACAGTAGCATGAGCAAGATCGTAGGAATTGACCTGGGAACGACCAACTCGGTTGTTGCTGTCATGGAAGGCGGCGACCCCGTCGTCATCCCGACGGCTGAGGGTGGGCGTCTGTGCCCATCTGTCGTGGGCTTCAACAAGAACGGCGAGCGCCTGGTGGGGCAGACGGCCAAGCGCCAGGCTGTGGTGAACCCTGAGAACACCATCTACTCCATCAAGCGCCTCATGGGTCGCCACATTGACGACCCTGAGACCAAGCGCACGATGGAGATGGTGCCCTACAAGATCATAGCCGGACCACAGCAGGATGCGCGCGTCCACATCCCCATCGTTAATCGCACGTACACTCCGCAGGAAATCTCGGCCATGATCCTGCAAAAGCTAAAGAAGGACGCGGAGGCCTATCTGGGTGAGCCGGTCACCAAGGCGGTGATCACCGTGCCGGCTTACTTCAACGACAGCCAGCGCCAGGCCACCAAGGACGCCGGGCAGATCGCCGGGCTGGAGGTGGTGCGCATCATCAACGAGCCCACCGCGGCCGCCCTGGCCTACGGCCTGGACAAGAAGTCCGATCAGACCGTGCTGGTCTTCGACTTGGGCGGCGGCACCTTCGACGTCTCCATCCTAGAGATCGGCGAAGGTGTCATCGAGGTGAAGGCCACAGCCGGCGATACCCACCTGGGTGGCGACGACTGGGATGAGCGCATCGTCCAATGGATGATCGAGGAGTTCAAGAAGGACCAGGGCATTGACTTGAGCCAGGACCGACAGGCGTTGCAGCGCCTGCGCGAGGCGGCGGAGAAAGCCAAGATCGAGCTCTCCACGCTGATGGAGACCGAGATCAACCTGCCCTTCATCACCGCAGATGCCAACGGTCCCAAGCACCTGCAGATGAAGCTCACCCGGTCCAAGTTCGAGCAACTGACCGAGGACCTGGTGGAGCGCTGCCGTGGTCCTTTCAACCACGCGCTGCAGGACGCCAAGCTAGACCCGAAGCGCCTGGACGAGGTGATCCTCGTGGGTGGCGCCACGCGCATGCCCATGATCCAGGAGTTGGTACGCAAGCTCACGGGTAAGGAGCCGAACAAGAGCGTCAACCCGGACGAAGTGGTGGCCATCGGTGCGGCCATCCAAGCGGGCGTGCTGGCCGGCGAGGTCCAGGACGTGCTGCTGCTGGACGTGACGCCGCTGAGCCTGGGTGTGGAGACGCTGGGTGGTGTGATGACGGTGCTCATCCCGCGCAATACCACCATCCCGACCCGCAAGACGGAGGTCTTCAGCACGGCTGAGGACTACCAGACGGCGGTGGAGGTACACGTGTTGCAGGGTGAGCGGCCTATGGCGGCGGACAGCAAGACTCTGGGCCGGTTCCGGCTGGAAGGCATCCCGCCGGCACCCCGTGGCGTGCCGCAGATCGAGGTGACCTTCGACATTGACGCCAACGGCATTCTCAACGTGAGTGCCAGGGACAAGGCCACGGGCAAGGAGCAGAGCATCCGCATCACCGCCTCCACCAACCTGACCAAGGAGGAGGTGGAGCGACTGGTGCGCGAGGCCAAGGAGCACGAGCGGGAGGACCAGCGCCGCAAGGAGCTGGTGGAGAGCCGGAACCTGGCGGACAGCATAATCTACACTGTGGAGAAGACGCTGAAGAAGTTGGATGGCCGGGTGCCGGCTATGGACAAGGCCCGCATCGAGACCTTGGTCAGCGACCTGAAGGAGGCTATGAAGGGCGAGGACACCCAGCGCATCCAGGATCTGACGGAGCAGTTGCAGCAGGCCAGTTACGCCCTGAGCCAGCAGTTGTACCAGTCTGGGCAGCCGGGCGGTGACGGTCGCAGCCCGGGCGCCACGGAAGGCACACCGGGTGACGAGGGGGTCGTCGAAGGCGAATACCGAGAGGTATAACGGCCTATCCGGCTGAGTAGCCTTGCACACTGGGCGGGGTATCCTAACCCCGCCCACTTGTTTCTAGACCGATTCGCCGCACGGACACGAGCGTCCCGCACGAGCAAGTTTATGTCACTACATCTAGGCAGGCCCGGCCCCTGACCCGTGCACCGACGCGCTAACTCTCCCCCTCACCCTCCGGCGCGTCGGCGTCCGGCTTCGCGAACGGCTGGGCCACCGCGTCAATCAGCGGCACCCCGGCCGCGTTGGCCACCCCCACCACAGCGTACCAGATGGCATCCGTGCCTTCAACCCGCCCCGTGAGAAAAGCAATGCTCAGCAGGACCAGCACCAGCGCCGCGCCCAGGGCTTTCTGCAGGAACCGCACCTCGGTGGCGTTCAGCCCGAAGAAGCTCTTCACCGCCACCGGAAACTCTAGCGTCTTGATCTCGATCACCCGCGTGGCCGAGCCGGCCGGCGCCATCGTCAGCTGCTCGATGTGCTCCTTCGTCTCCGAACCCCCAGCCGGGGAGAGGGTCTTTTCGATCACCACCCGCTCCACCACCTGTTCCGGCACCGGCACGGACGAGACGTAGGAGATGACCACCGACAGCGTGCAGTGCTCGGCCTTCAGCGGCTTCAGCAGAAAGCTGAACCGCGTCTCCTCGTCCGGCTTGAGCTTCCGCTGCTCCTCCGTCTTGTTGGCCCTAAACTCGTCCTCCGGGAACCTCAGTTCCACCTTGACCAGCGGCTCCTCCTCTTGCGCCTCGAACTGGAGCCGATCACCTTTGGTCTGCCTGAAGCGCCTGGCCTCCTCGGGGGTAAGTTCGGGCAGCGCGCCGCCTTGCGGCCCCATCCGGACGTGCACGTAGAAGGCGCGGTTGGCGTACGCCTTGCGGCTGTAGGCGATGCGCAGTTCCCGGTCAATCCGGTACCTTCGCGCTTCCTTCGGCGAATCAAGTGGGCCCTTCACCACCGGATGAGGCATCTCCCCCAGCCCGCGCCTCGTCACGGGGATTTGGCCCACGCTCAGGGCCCGTTCGCCGGTCAACAGCCGGCCCGCCCAGAAGTACCACAACAATGATACCAGAAAGAGAGCCCCACCCGCTATCACGATGTCCCAGGCCATCCCGCACCTCCTTGTTGTCTCCCGACTTACCGATGGGTCACAGGCTTGAGGTGAATACCAGTAGATCACAGTCGCACAGATGCGGACGTCCCTTGAGAGGCCGACGGCAATGCCGTCGGCCCTTGACTCACGAATATATCACGTCCCTGGAGGGTTGTCAAGCACTGGCTCCCGGGTGCCAGGCTTTTCCAGTGCTTTGACCTTTGACACCCCCGCTTTGCCACTCCCCTCACCCCTTCCCCGCACCTGCCGGAGCGTGGGGAGGGGGAGAAAAAGGGAGTGGGTCTGTGGCGGGTGATCATGTAACAAAACCCATCCCATCACCGTTTAGGTTGTCGAAAGCAAAACATCCCAGCCAACAACACCCTCGGTCAAGAGAGGGGCTCATGCGACTTCATCACCTACTGCTTTTGGCCTGTTTGCTTCTGCTTCCCGGCATCGGCTTGACCTGGCAACCGCTCCACGCCAGCCCATCGCTGCCCGCCGAAGACGACAGTGCCCTGACACACCCGGCGCGCTCCCATCACGGCACGGGCTCAGATTCTGCCGGGCTGCGCCTAGGCCTCATCGCGGGCCGCGTCCTCCTGCAGGGACGCTCCCGGCACGCCGGCGTCCAAATCATCCTGGACGATCAAGTGGTGGCCCTCACCGACGAGGACGGACGCTTCGTGGTGCGCGACGTAGTGCCGGGCTCTCATCGGCTCACGGCGCACATGCCCGGCTACCTCCCGGCTACCCTCGACCACCTCTCGGTCTCCGCAAGCGGCAAGGTTTCCCTCGATGCGCATCCCGTCACCCTGCTGGCCGGCGACCTCAACGGCGACCAGAGGGTGAATGTCTTCGACATGGCCATCGTCGTTGCGGAATCACGTGATGCCCAGGCGTCCCAGCGCGCCGACCTGAACGCCGACGGCTCCGTCAACCTCCTGGACCTGGTGCTGGTGAGCGGGAACTACGGGGAGGTGGCGCCCCTGCGCTGGAGCCCGGCGGTGCCCATCCCCACGCAGCCGGCACCCCTGTCGCCCTTGGCGCAACGGCAGGGAGAATCCACCGGCGCCCTCATCGAGGGCTGGGTGACCCTGCAGGCCCGCTCCCAGCACGCGGGGATCACCGTGCTCCTGAACAACCAGCCGGTGGCGACGACCGATGACGATGGCCACTTCGTCGTCGAGGCCGTGCCCCCTGGACGGCATACCCTGGCCTTCGAGGCCCCTGGGTTCCTGGCCAGCGCGCCCATCCGGGTGACGGTGGCCACCGGGCAGATGGCCACCCTGCCTCGTGACAGCCTCACCCTGCTGGCCGGCGACCTGAACGGCGATCACGCCATCAACTCCGAAGACCTGTCCATCATCGTCGCCTCCCTCGGCGAGACGAGTCCCGAGGCGCTGGCTGCCGACCTGAACGGCGACGGGCAGGTGGACATGTCGGACCTGGTGCTGGCAGCCGGCAACGCTGACGTCACCCCGGCGCCGCCACCCACCCTGGTCATGGGTACACCCCCGCCGACCGCCACCCCCGTCCCAGCGACCCACACGCCTTCGCCGATGGCCACGCCCACACCGCCTGCCACCCCCACCAAGGCCAGCGGCACGACAGCCGGGCAGGCGGCTGCGAGCGCGGAGCAGGCCCAGTGCACCGTACAGTCTGCGACGCTCAACGTGCGCGCTGGGCCGGGCATGGCCTACGCCGTGGTGGGCGTCGTCCCCCAGGGGACGGTGTTGCACCCTGAGAAGCGCAACCCAACCGGCGACTGGCTGCTGGTGTCCGTGCCGGACCCGAACCAAGGCTGGGTGGCGGCGCGCTACGTCACCTGCAACCTCGCCTTGGAGGAGTTGGAAGTGGAGAGCGTGGTGCCGCCGGAGACCACCCCGGTTCCGACCGCGACGCCAACGCTTTACCCGGCCCCCGTGCTCCTCGACCCACCGGACGGTCACACCTTTGTGGGTGAGGTGACGCTGAGCTGGACTTGGAGCGGCCAGCTGGGGCCTGACGAGCACTTCGACGTGCAGGTGTGGCGTCCGGGCACCACGCCGAGGGGCGTGGGCTGGAGCGACACCGGCACCTGGACCGGGCGCCTGTACGACGGAGAGGGCGCCTACCAGTGGCGCGTGGTGGTCATCCGTGGACGCGATGGCCACTGGGAGGCCAACCTGAGCCAGCCCAGCCAGACCCGGCTGCTCAACTACCACCGCTTCGAGCGGCCCAAGGAGAAGAAGACGCCCAAGCCGGTCGGGGCCACCCCGCCGGCCTCGCCTACGCCTACCTCGACGCCGTGGCCCACCGAGGCCCCGGCGCCGACTATCACGCCGTCGCCGACGGCTTTCACCGCCACGCCCACCGTGTCCCCGCCGCCTACCTCAGGTACGGTGACCCCGCCGACACCTACAGCCAGCGTCACACCGACGCCGACGAACACCGTGCCGGCTCCACCGACCACCACCCCGACGATGACGGCCTATCCGCCGCCGCCCTCGCCGTCGCCAACGGCCTATCCGGCCCCCGTCCAGGTCAACGGGCCGACGCCGGCCGAGTCGGGCGCGGAACCCTCTCCTACGCCCCAGCCTGTGCCCACGCCCCAGACGTGACACCCCTTCCCCCGCCCTCACAGAGGGAGGGGGTGTCAATTCTGCCGGCGCGACTTGCCAACCCATCCCGCTTGTGCTATCATCTAGGCCGCGCGGGATGGTCGGTTTCCCCAATCTCGTGTGCCTCTGTTGAGGCATTCTTGCCGCCGGGTGGCGTCCCCTCGCAACAGCACGGGCTAGTGCGATTGGTGACGCATCTGCTCGCAAGCATCGTGTCCGACAACTGTTTCAATTTGTGGAGGGGACCTCATGCGGATGCCTTTTGGCCGCTACAAAGGCCGCACCCTCGAAGACATCGCCGACACGGACCTGGATTACCTGCGCTGGCTGCTGCGTGAGGAGGTCGGCCCGGAAGAGCTGCGGGCCGAGGCAGCCCGGCTGCTGGAGGAGCGCACCTACGCCCCCGGGCAAGGTGACACCCGCCAGGGGCGCCTCCCAGCCTGGGCCTGGGGGCTGGTCGGCGCGGTCGTCGCTGCCCTGCTGGTCATCGTCGCCGGGCAGCTCATGGGGCCGAGGCCGGCCGGACCGCAACCTCCCCCACCGACCGCTGCGATAGCAGCCCTCGGGGGTCAGCGGGCCTCCGCCGAGGCGTCGGCGGTCGTGAGCGAAGAACCCCCGGCGGTCAGCCCTGCGCAGCCGGCGGTCACAAACACACCAACCACGGCCCTCATAGCTCTCGCCCCTCCCTCCCCCCCCAGTCCACCCACCCCCGCCGGGCCGCCCGACTGCGAGGATCGTCCCGAGGGCGTCCTGGCGCCCAACGAAGTGAACGACCACCTGGGCGAGTACCGCTCAGTCCAGTTCCGCGTCGTGCGCACGTACAACTCCGGCAAGGCCGTGTTTCTCAACTCCCACGACCCGTGGCAGGGCCACTTCGAGGTGGTCATCTTCCCGGAGCACTGGGGCGATTTCCCCCAGCCGCCGGAGGTCCTGTTTCTGAATCGCTGCATCGTGGTCTACGGCAAGCTCCAGGTGTACAAAGGCACGCCGGAGATCGTGCTGCAGAGCGACGACTACATCCGCGTGGTCGAGTGATCACCAAGCACAAGACGCATCTGCTCGCAAGCATCGTGTCCGACAACTGCTTCAATTCGTGGAACGGTACTTGGCAAGACTCGAGCGAGCAGATGCGTCATCAGTACTTGAGAATCTGCGTTCGTTGGCGCAGGCCAAGGTAAGCGCTTCCCCCTGGCGGGGACTTCGCAGCCCTTGAAAGAGCACCGAAGTACTCACTACAAGCCTATTTTCCCAACTACCGACAATGTCTGGTGCTAAGAACCTATCCGGAAAGCCTGCTATCCGACGGCGTCCTCGCCGTCGGACGGGGCGAGGACGCCCCTCCTGAGCGGTTTCCGGATAGGCA
>FWPU01000401.1_pt1 | contig 139748 bp, 102 predicted proteins | sample 2228361 | NCBI WGS metagenome assembly FWPU01 (sample SAMEA103939777, study PRJEB20133) | metagenome | reverse complement strand
TCTTCTGCCGTGATTTCAAGTGTCAATCGACGCATGGCGAGACTTTTCTCGCTAAGTTAGCATTAAGCGCGTATTTTTTAGAAACTTCAATAAGGCTGTGCTACGGGGAGTCACGCCCGTCACGTTCGCCACGCCCGTCACCTGCCCCGGCATGCGTCGAAGTTGTTTTCTTTGCGGCCAACCCAATCCACACATGGAAAAGCAGTTCACATTCGACGTGACCATTCCCGTACTCAACGAAGAAGCCACACTCGAAAGGCAGGTTGGCATATTGCGGGATTTCTTGCTTCGGCACTACCCCACCCCGGGTCAATGGCGCATCGTCATTGCCGACAATGGCTCTACGGATTCCACCTGGGCCATCGCCGAACGCCTCCAACAAAAATGGCCGGAAGTACAACCCCTGCGCGTGCCGCGCAAGGGCGTGGGTCTCGCCCTGAAAACATCCTGGTCGCAAAGCCAGGCCGACATAGTGGGATATATGGACCTCGACCTTGCTACTGACCTGCGCCATTTTCCCGAAGCCATCGATGCATTGACAAAAAATGGGTGCGACATCGTCTATGGCACCCGGTTGCATCCCCAGGCGCGCGTGGTGGGTCGCCCTTTGAAGCGGGAAGTCACCAGCCGGGTTTTCAATTTCATCCTCAAAGCCTACCTGGGGGTGGGCTTTTCCGATGGCATGTGCGGCTTCAAATGGCTTTGGCGCCGACATTATCAGGCCTTGCACGAAGGTGGCGCCGTCAGCGACGGCTGGTTTTTTTCTACCGAGCTGCTCACCGTAGCTGAATGGAAGGGCCTCAAAGTGTGCGAATTGCCCGTGCATTGGACCGACGACACCTCCAGCAGCCGGGTACGCATCCTACCCCTTGCCATGCAGTACCTGCGGGCCATGCGCGAGTTGAAGAAAAAAAAGCCGGTGTAAATGGGCGGCTGTAAAGTGTAGAAACGGGACGCCATGAACGAAACTGCCAATTTTGCGGAGTTGATGCTGGGCACGGCCATGTGGGGCTGGACTGTGCCGCGGGAACAGGCCTTCCTACTGCTCGACCATTGGTACGAACAGGGCATGCGCCGGGTGGACACGGCCACGAATTACCCCATCGACAAAGTGCCCGAGCACTTCCGGTTGGCCGAGCGGATCCTCGCCGAATGGATACGCTCGCACGGGGTGCACGACCTGGCGGTCACGGTCAAAGTGGGCAGCCTCAACAACCTCTACACCCCCGACCACCTGCTGACCACTTCTTTCATCCTCATGATGTTCGACGAATATGCCCATGCCTTCGGGAAAAACCTGCACACCCTTATGGTGCACTGGGACAATCGGGACGAAATCGAGGCCATCAGAGAAACTTTCGAAGCCTTCAAGGAGGTGGCAAGTGCCGGTGTGCATCCTGGCCTGTCGGGGATCCGCCATCCAGGGTTGTATGCCAAACTGAATGCTGAATACGGCTTCGATTTTTCCATTCAAATCAAGCACAACCTGTTTTACAGCGATTTCCCGCGGTATGCCCCCTTTCACGGGCGCCGGCGTTTCTGGGCCTATGGCATCAACGCCGGGGGCGTCAGATTGCCTGGCGAGCCTGGAAATGGCAAAACCCTCTCGGCCAGAGGCATCGATGCCAGTTCCCTGGCCGACAAGTTGACCCAACTCCAACAACGCCTGGAAGGCCTGCCCGCCCGCAGCCAACGACCCCAGCCAAAGGCCATGTTCCAATTGGGCCTGACCTGGGCCGCCCTCCACCCCGATATGGCGGGTGTGCTCGTTGGACCTTCGAATGTGGATCAACTTCAGCAGTGCATCGATTGGTGGCGGGCCCTTCAACGCAACGATTTTTCCGACGTTTACCAGCTGCTGAGCGAGTTTCACTCCGAAGCAACCCAATGAGTATCATTGAAAAGACATACGATGTATTGGTGATCGGCGGCGGAATTTTCGGCGCCTATGCAGCCCTGTACCTGGCAGGAAAGGGGCATCGCATCGCACTGGTCGAAAAGGAGCGCGAGCTGCTCAAGAAAGCCAGCATCGTCAACCAGGCACGACTGCACAGCGGCTACCACTACCCCCGCAGCGTAGCTACGGCCCGCATGTCGGACGACAATCGCGAGCGCTTCACCCGTGAACACCGGGATTTCATCCTGTTTTCTTTTGAAAAATACTACGCCATCGATCGCTTTGGGTCGCTGACCGACGCCCAACAGTTTGAGCGGTTTTGTGATTTCATCCGCATCAAGTGCGAGCGCGTCCATGAACACCCCCTGTTCAATTTCGACCGCCTCGAAGCCCTCTACCTCACTACGGAGTACACCTTCGATCCCGTGCTCGTGGCCAATTGGTATCGCCACAGGCTACTGGACTCGCCCCTCATCGACCTGTACCTGTATAGTCGCGTGGAAGAACCCCACGCAGCCGGCCACGACTGGAAGCTGAAAATCGTCTCACTGGAAGACGAACGGACGATCCCCCTGCGCACCGGCTGTGTGATCAATGCTACCTATGCCGGCAGCAATGCCGTCAATCGCTTGTTTGGCCTCGCCGACATCCAACTCATGCACGAAATTTCCGAGATCGCCTTTCTAACCTCGCCACAATTGAAAAACATAGGCCTGACGGTCATGGACGGGCAGTTCGGCAGTATCATGCCCTATGGCAAGTCGGGCCTGCTGTCGCTGTCGAGCGTGGCATACACCCACCACAAAGTTTGCTACGAAAACCTGCCCCGGTTCGAATGCCAGTCAGCAGTGGACGATTGCCGGCCCGATTTTCCAGCCAACTGCAATTTTTGCCCGGCCAGGCCGGCATCCAACTACCGCAAGATGATGTGCCAGATCAGTCAGTACTTTTCTGATAAGGTGGACCTGCACTACCTGAGCAGCTGGTTCACCATCAAGTCGAAACTGAAGGCCAACTTCATCGACGACGGCCGCCCCACCGAAATCAACCGCCTTTCGAGCAAACCTGACTTTTATTGCATCTTTGCCGGCAAGATCAATTCCATCTACGAGATCGAAAAGGTGCTCTGATGAAGGCTGAAAGTTGGCCTTACACACCGAAACCAATACGAACCATTTTATGCCCATCCAGGTAAACTCTGAGATCGCCCCACTCAAACGCGTCATCATTCACAGGCCCGACGAGGGCATCGCTCGCATCACGCCGAAAAAAGCCTCCGAACTGCTCTTCGACGACATCGTGTTCCTGCCGCAAATGCAAGAAGAACACGACATCTTCACCGACGTCATCCGTGCCTTCATCGGCAAGGAAAACGTCCTCGAAGCCAAAGACCTGCTCCAGGGTGCAATCGCCGCCGATGAGGAAACCAAAGAATGGGTCATCAATGAAATCGTGGACTACGAGGAGCTGCCCAGTTCGCTCAAGGCCCGCCTGATGAGCCTGCCCGACGACATCCTGGCCGAAGTGCTCATCACGGGCTATCTGGCCGAAGAAGACTACATCCTTTTCGACCCCATCCCCAATTTCATCTTCACCCGCGACATCGCCGTCACCGTCAACGACCACGTCATCATCACCAAGCCAGGCAAGGAAGCCCGCTTTCGGGAAAACTACCTGGCTCGCTTCATCTTTTGGAGCAACCCCCTGTTCAGCCACCTCAAGGACCAGGGCCGCCTCATCAACATGAACCACTACGAGGAGTTCCCGCCCTCGCGTCGTGGCGAAGTAGTGTCGATCGAAGGCGGCGATATGATGATCCTCAACAAAAACTACCTGCTCATCGGTCGCAGCGAACGCACCAGCAGCCACGCCATCCACTCGCTGCGCGACGTGCTCTTCGACAAGGGCGTAATCAACAATGTCGTACAGGTCAACATTCCCCAGGAGCGCTCCTACATGCACCTCGACACCATTTTTACCCACATCAACACCAACCACTGCGTGGCCTACAAACCCATCGTCATCGACGGGCTCAGCTCCAACGTGGAAGTTTTCAAAAGCAACGGCACCACCGTTTTTTACCACAGCATTCGCGACTTCATCGTCAACGAAATCAACCCCCGCATGGAGTTTTTGCTGGCAGGCAATGGCATCTCACCCTACCAGGAACGCGAGCAATGGACCGACGGCTGTAACCTCGTCGCCATCCGTCCTGGCGTGGCTCTCACCTACGACCGAAACCCTCATACCGAAAAGGCTTTTCGCGAAGCGGGATACCAAATCATCCACGCCCGGCAGTTCCTCCAAGATGTGCGCAAAGGGAAAATCGATCCCGACGACGTCGAAAACACCATCATCACCCTGCCATCCAACGAGCTCTCGCGGGCTCGCGGTGGCTCTCACTGCATGACTTGCCCCATCGAAAGGGAATGAGCCCAGGGCCCCGCATTCGCTCACCACAAAAGCTGCCTCATGTACAGCCACCAGACACAAAAACGGGTTCGATACGGCGAGGTGGACCGCATGGGCTACCTGTACTATGGGCATTATGCCTTTTACTATGAAATTGGTCGTGTGGAATGGCTGCGTTCCTTGGGCGTGCTGTACAAGGACATGGAGGAGAAAATGCACATCATGCTGCCAGTGGTTGCTCTTCAAATGCGATTCGTCAGACCGGCTCGCTACGATGAAATCCTCACCATCACCACCACCCTGCGCTCCATGCCCGACCGATACATCACTTTTCACATGGAGATTCACAACGAAGCAGGCGAGCTGGTAAATGGTGGTACGGTGCGCCTCGCCTTCGTGGACATGGACACGGGCAAGGTGGTGCCCATCCCGGAGGTGCTCAGGAAAAAACTCGAACCATTTTTCTCTGATGGGACCTCCGCCACGTGAATGGCTTGGTCTGATGGGTGAATCACATCTCGTCTCGATGCCCCCTCTGTTCATGATCGGTAAATCTCACCATAGCTGCTCATTCTGACGACGATGTCGTACGTGCCCTTTGGGAGGTGCAGGACTTTTTCTGCAAGCACTTCCGCGGGAACGAAGCTTTCCAATTGCAATTGGAACGAATGGGCATAGTTGAAGTGGACCTTGGGGTCCAAGGCCTGCAGGAGCCGGAGTATTTCCAATGTTTCATGCAAGAAAACGGGCAAGTTGGCTTCGAAAACCACCTGGGGAAGGGGTCGGCCCAAGCCCTGAAAGACAGCCAATTCGTGGCCTTCGACGTCGATCTTCACGAGTGCCGGGCATCCAAACTCATCGATCAACGCATCGAGGGTTGTAGTTTCTACCTGGATCTTTTTTTCAAATGCAACGGCCCTGCCGAGAAAACCCCTTTCGAGCTCGGTTTTCCACTTTGGATCGAGTGTATTGAGTGCCGATCCTCGCTGCTGTACAAACATTGTTGCCCTTCCCTGGTCATTGCTCACGGCCTTGCCGACAATCACCAATCCGTCGGCGTTTTTCTTTCCGAACCTGTTTCGCATGATCCACCGGGCAAACGGATCCGGCTCCACTGCCACTACCCTTTCGGAGTATTCCATGAACACCTTCGCAATCCAACCTTCGTGTGCTCCGATATCGAAAAGCACCGGGCGGCTGGCATCGAGCCGAGAAAGCAACGCCCGGTAGAACGCCTCTTCCCGGCGGATGAGCACGTCGTAGGTGGGAGCCAATTTCCTCCACAACCACAAACCCGATTCTGAGTATTTCAGGGCTTGATAGAAGTGGATTTTCTCGAGAAATGGCTTGAGGTAAGCGCCCAGTGGCAACTTTTCGATCATACTGAGAAGTTTATGGAGTCGGCAAATGAATGGAAGAGCGCACTGCAAAAAGTCTTTTCCTATTGGAGTTGGCGTAAGTTCCGTTGATTGAGTGATGTTTGGTCCGCACTAAAGCCTTGGTTTTGAGGGGTTGTACATTTTACTCCTGACAGCACTTTCGAGTGCTGTAGGAGTGAGATTTCCAATTTTTCGCAGTAGAATGACTTTTTTCAGGGGCCTCATTGAACAGTTGATCAAATCCCCTGTCAAAAGTCATCGGGTTGAAAATTAGTTGGGCGCCCCTCAGCCGTCCAACTACATGCTGCCCGTCACGCCCGTCTCGCCCGTCACGCCCGTCTCGCAATAGCTCGTTCTTGCTACCTTAGCAACGTGTAACCCGAAGGTAGAACAGACCGTCGGGGAAAAGCACAACCTCATCCTATACTACATGGCAGATAATTCACAGTCGAAATCGTTCTGGCAACGTCCCGAAGGGCGCATGGGCATAGTCGTTTTGGCACTACTCGGCGTCGGCTTCGGAGTTCTCTTTGCCGCCGTCCTTCCGATCATCATGGAACTGATGCGAAACACCCTGACCCTGACGCTGATGTTGGTGGGCTTGGCAGGGTTGCTCTACGTCATCTTCGATCCCCGCATGCGCGCACTCATCGGCTATGGATTCAAGGCCCTCATGCGCTGGATCACCAGCCTGTTCGTGGCCGTGGATCCCATCGCCGTGCTAAAGTCCTATGTGGAAGAGCTGCAGCAGAACCTATACAACATGCGCCGGCAGATGAACCAACTGCGTGGCCAGATGCACCAGCTCAAGGAAATCATGGTTAAAAACGAGCGCGAGATACAAGCCAACCTCGAGGCCGCATCGCAGGCCAAAAGCATGGCACAACAAAAAGTGGTGGTGCTCAAAAGCCGCAAAGCAGGGCGGTTGCGCGAAAGCAACATGCGGCTGGACGAACTCTACAAGCGCATGCAGGTACTGTATCGCATCCTCGAGCGCATGTACGAGCATTCGGAAATCCTCATGGAAGACATCAAAGACCAGGTCGCCATCAAAGAACAAGAGCGCAAAGCCATTCACGCCTCTACCTCGGCCATGCGTTCAGCCATGCGTTTGCTCAAAGGTGACAAGGACAAACGCGCTACCTTCGAGGAGGCCCTGGAAGCCGTGGCCGATGACGTCAGCCAAAAAATGGGGGAAATGGAGCGCTTCATGGAAGCCACTGCCAACTTCATGGACTCCATCGATCTGAAAAACGGCGTATTCGAAGAAGAAGGCTTGGAGATGCTGGAAAAGTGGGAAAAGGAAACATTCTCGAAAATCCTGGGAGAAGAAAAACAACTGCTCCTCGATAAAAACCGCACTGACGATGAGTCGCTCGACCTGCGCCAACCCGTCAAACAGCCACAAAAGCAAGAACATAAAAATCAGTACGATTCTTTCTTTGAATGAAAGGCCAAACTTCGACCAACGAAGCACAGCCGCAGCGATGCAAAAAAAATCCGAGGGTGCAGCAAAGCACCTATATTCAAATACTTATCTTGCGTCACCATGTCATCTTTCAGCCTCTGAATTCGATCCGATTCCCTAAATCCTCGCTCGTCTCACTCGACTTTACCCAGCAATGAAAAGTATTCGGGGACTACTCACCAAGAAGCCCCGATCCTCTCCATACGGTCTCACCAGAAATCGATCGAGCTCCACGTCTTGGAACTTTGAATTTTTATCAAACACTTTCAAACCCTCACACCATGACCAGACCCTTTTCACCCTCTACCATTGCATCAAACATTGGAGCCTGGGTAGCCTTGGTCGTTTTGACCATGTTTGCCAGTCCGTTTGTCTTACACGCCCAACAAGAGAACTGTTGCCAGGGTGGTGCCAAGATCCGATCGCTCGTGCTCCAATACACGGGCGATGATTGTACGGCCACCCATCACAACCAGGATCCTTCGAAAGTCTTTTGCGATGGCAACTCCGACGACGCCTCCCCCGTCCAGATCATCGTCAACAACAAGAGCAACCCCGACGACGGCAACAAATGGTTCGATGGAACCGTCAGCCTTGGCGAGAGCTTCACCGTTGCCGCTGCCAATGGCGGAAAATCTGAACTCAGCGCCGACACCTGGGTGCACATCTACGACAACCAGCACAACCTGCTCCAGCGCATCAGGTTCCACACGTCCTGCTCACAGCCCATCGCCGCAGGAAATCAGTTCGGAAGCATCCTGGTGGTCCAGATTACCCTCACCAACGACACCCAATGTGGCATCGCTCCTCCGCCCTGTCAACCCTGCGACGACGGCGGAAAAATCGAGGGCGATGAATTTTCCTGCGGCCCCTTCGATCCTGCCAAAATCACCGAGAGCGAACCGCCTGCCTGCAACCTCACACCAACGCCTCCCCCGGTGAACTGCTGCACCGACGACCACAAAATCGCCAAGATCACCATGACCTACACCGGCCAGGACTGCAGCGCCACCAGCCACAGCCAGGACCCCTCCAAAGTGACCTGCTCCGGCGACCCCGCAAGCGCTGCCTCCGTCGTCATCATCGCCAGCGAAAAACAGGGTGGCACCGGCAAAATTTGGTTCAGCGGCCAGGTCAACCTGCACGAGTCCTTCGTCATCGACGCCGCCAACGCAGGTGAAGACCGGCTCAAAGCCGAAACCTGGGTGGACGTCAAATCCACCTCCGGCCAACTGCTCCAGCGCATCCGCTTCCACACCAGCTGCTCGCAACCCCTCGCCACGGGCGACCAGTTCGGCAGTCTGCAGGTCAAAAGCATCGTACTTGAAGATGGCTCCACTTGTGGTGAAACGCCGCCAGCCGACACCAACCCCGACTGCTGCGACCTCGGCGGCAAGCCCAAGGCCATCACCATGACCTACACCGGCCAGGACTGCAGCGCCACCAGCCACAGCCAGGACCTCTCCAAAGTGACCTGCTCCGGCGACCCCGCAAGCGCTGCCTCCGTCGTCATCATCGCCAGCGAAAAGCAGGGTGGCACCGGCAAAATTTGGTTCAGCGGCCAGGTCAACCTGAGCGAGTCCTTCGTCATCGACGCCGCCAACGCAGGTGAAGACCGGCTCAAAGCCGAAACCTGGGTGGACGTCAAATCCACCTCCGGCCAACTGCTCCAGCGCATCCGCTTCCACACCAGCTGCTCGCAACCCCTCGCCACGGGCGACCAGTTCGGCAGTCTGCAGGTCAAAAGCATCGTACTTGAAGATGGCTCCACTTGTGGTGAAACGCCGCCAGCCGACACCAACCCCGACTGCTGCGACCTCGGCGGCAAGCCCAAGGCCATCACCATGACCTACACCGGCCAGGACTGCAGCGCCACCAGCCACAGCCAGGACCTCTCCAAAGTGACCTGCTCCGGCGACCCCGCAAACGCTGCCTCCGTCGTCATCATCGCCAGCGAAAAGCAGGGTGGCACCGGCAAAATTTGGTTCAGCGGCCAGGTCAACTTGACCGAGTCTTTCGTCATCGACGCCGCCAACGCAGGTGAAGACCGGCTCAAAGCCGAAACCTGGGTGGACGTCAAATCCACATCCGGCCAACTGCTCCAGCGCATCCGCTTCCACACCAGCTGCTCGCAACCCCTCGCCACGGGCGATCAGTTCGGCAGTCTGCGCGTGGAACAAGTCCTGCTCGACAATGGCCAGACATGCAGCCCTCCCTCTCCACCGCCTGCGCCAGAACTGGAATACCAGTGGCTCATGGCTTTCAACGGCTGCCCCACCAACCTCAGCCAAGCCATCCCCGGTGCTACGGAGGCCGAATACGACCCGCCCTACACCAAGGTAACCACCTGGTTCGTGCGGCTGGCGCGCCCCAAAGACTGTTCGGGTGACGACGACGCCTGGGTCGCTTCCAACTGCGTAGTCAAGCGCGTGGTCAATGTGGAAATCAATTTCTCGGATGTCAGCTGCCACGACAACGACACGTTCGACCCAGCCGATGACACCTGGCGCTTCATGCTCATCGTGACGGGCTCAGGCAGCGGGTGGACAGCCACCGGCAGCAACGGCGCCGGCGTTTTCCAACTCGATGGTTCTTACGGCGTCCCCGTTCAACTCGGACCCTTCAAAATTTCCGATGGCCCCATCACCCTGGAGGCAAAAGACAAAGACCATCCCCAGTGCAAGACCGCAGCCACCCTCATGCCCCCTGCCCCCTGTTCATCGCAACCCCCTAAGGCCAGCCTGGGTGATTTCGTCTGGAACGACCTGAACAAAAACGGCCGCCAGGACCCCGGTGAGCCCGGCGTCGATGGCATCACGGTTACCCTGCACAAGTGCGACGGCACCGTGGTGGCCCAGCAAACCACCAGCAACGGCGGGCAATACCTCTTTACTGACCTGGCGCCAAACATGCACTATTACGTCGTGTTCAGCGACCTGCCAAACAACTTCGCCTTCACCAGTCAGGACGTGGCAGCCGATGCCCTCGACTCCGACGTCGATCCCGCCACTGGCCGCACGATTTGCACCTTCCTCAGCCCCGGTGAAGAAGATCGCACCTGGGACGCCGGCATCTTCGAAGCCCCGCCACCACTGGGCAAAATCGGAGATTACGTCTGGTTCGACGCCAATGGAAATGGCATCCAAGAGCCCGATGAACAGGGCATGTCGGGCATCTTCGTAATCCTGGAAGACTGTTTCGACAATTTCCTCGCCTTCACCATCACGGACGCCAACGGCATGTACATGTTCAGCGACCTGCAACCAGGTGACTACGTAGTGCGCTTCGCCAACCCCGGTCCGGGATATTTCGGATTCCCCATCGAGCTCACCCTCCAGAACGCCGGCATCGACGATACCAAGGACAGCGATGCCGACTGGTTGGGCTCCACGGATTGCATCACCCTCGGGCCCGGCGAGGTGAACCTTTCCATCGATGCTGGCTTCACCGCTGTGGAGCCGCAATGCACCCTGCTGCCAGAGGTCTCCGACATCGACTGCCACGACAATGGCACTCCGCAGGATCCCTCTGACGACACCTACACTTTCACCCTCACCGTCAACGGTATCGCCACGGCCGACTGGGGTTACGACATCGCCGAAACAGGTGAGCAAATGCTGCCCTATGGCGTACCCCACCCCATGGGGCCCTTCCCCATCGCCGATGGTCAGCTCACCTTGCACCTTTGCGACCACGACATCAACGGCTGTTGCACCACTGTCACCATCTCCCCGCCGCCGCCTTGCAGCCAAGGCGTCTGCGACAACGTCACCAATGGTGGCACCATCGGCCACAACGAAAGCAAATGCGGACCCTACGACCCCGAACCCATCGTAAACCTCGAAGCACCCATCGGCGGTAGCGGCCCCATCGAGTACGTGTGGCTCTCATCTACCGAAGGATGCCCCTGGGATATGAGCCAGGCCATCCCCGATAGCAACAGCCCCACCTACGACCCGAGCCAAATCACCCAAACTACCTGGTTCTTGCGGTGCGCACGCCGGGTGGGTTGCGACACTTTCATCGAAAGCAACTGCGTGGTCAAGGAGGTGGTGAGCGACTGCGGCAGTGGTTGCCACATCACCATCGAAGTAGCCACCGGTACGATCACGATTGGAGGGTTGCAAGCTCCCAACGTCATCGTACACGTCTTTGACGCCAGCTCCTGGGCCACGGTCTTCAAGTGCTTCAACAACTGTAGCAACCCGCAGGTAGTGGGGAATTTGCCTGGCGGCACTTACTACGTCAAGGCAGAGCTGTTCGACTCGAGCTGGAATCTCATCTGCGACCGCAAGGAGTTCGTCAGCGTGCCCGGCGAAATGATCACCATGCCCGTCGGGCAGGGCGCCGTGGCCAGTTCTTCGGAGGGTTTGCATACAAATACCTCGAGTATGCCAGCTGACCGAACGACGCCCCTGGCTCCCCCGATGGCGCTCATCGAGCGCTTTGCCGTCGTACCCAACCCGGCCAGCGATTTCGCCCGCGTGCTGTGGGAGCCCACTGCCGATGCTTCGCACATCGAGATCGTGGTGATGAATGCCTTGGGTCAAGTGGTGGAATCCATCGTTGCGGATGGTTCCACTGGCATGGCCGAACTGGACCTGTCCACCTGCCGCAGTGGCACTTACCTGGTGCAACTGCGCACCAAGCAGGCCCCACCGATCATCCAGCGCCTGATCATTGGCCGCTGACGCGGCACGATCACATGAGTACTCGAGAGCCCGCCCCTGGCGGGCTTCTTTTTTTTGGGGAAAAAAATGAGCGCCTGGGGGTAAGGCAATGGGCAGGCTTTTTTTCCAAAATGCCGAATAAAAAGAACCTTTGCAGCCATCTACCAAACTGCAGCCCCTTGGAGCATCGCCACGACTCAGGTACGGCCCCCGATGCGGCAGACAAGCCTCGCCAGATGAGCCTGGCGCGCAAAGCCGGCATCTACACTGTAAGCAGGGCTGTCACCATCCTGGCGCAGATTGGCGCCCTGGCCATCTTGAGCCGGGCACTACCCAAAGAAACGACATACGCCCAGCTGCAATTCCTGTTGCTGGTGTACGGTACGGCGCAAGTCTTCGGACAGCTGGGGCTGCCCGACAGCATTTTTTATTTTTTTGAAAAATATCCCTCCGAGCAAAGGAGGAGCATCGTCCGCTTCGTCTCCAAAATACTGATGTGGACGGCGCTATTCAGTGCGGCCCTTTTTCTCGGCATCGGGCTGTTTGGCACGGCCGACGCCGCCTACGCCGGAGCGAGGCCTTTGTTGTGGATGTTCATGGCCTTGCTCGTGCTGGAGTTGCCCACCCTGCCCGTGCCCAACGTGCTCATTGCTCTCGACAAGGCACGGGCCGCTGCCTGGTTCAACATTTTCGTGGGGGTGACTCAGTTTCTGGCCTTGACCCTGCCGCTGCTGAGCGCCGAACCCTTGTATGGTATCAGCATCGGCCTGTTGAGCTACGGCGTCTTGCGCTTGGCCGTCAGTGCCGCCATCTATTTTCTGCACATGGGTGCCTACCCGCGCATTCCATTGCCAGCGGGATTTTTGCGGGAGCTCCTCTACTATTCCGTACCCCTGAGCCTGGCCCAGCTCTTCTGGACGCTCAACCGCCAAATAGACAAATATGTGGTGAAGGAATTTTTGCCTGCCGACACCTTCGCCGAATATTCCAACGGCGCCTGGGAGCTGCCCATCATCCCGACCATCGCCTACTCCGTGGCCGCCGTCATGATGCCCCAGATGGTGGCTCATTTCCTGAAACATGAGAACCGGGCCCTGCTCGAGCTGTGGCTCAGGGGTATCAAAAAGGTGACGGTCATCGTGTTGCCGCTGGTTTTCGTTTTTCTGCTCGGCGCCGAGGAGTTCATGGTGCTGCTATATTCCGAGAAATACCGCAATTCCGCCCTTCCTTTTTCCATTTACACCTTGATATTGCTGCAGCGGGTGGCCTCATATAGCAATATGCTCAAAGCCCTCAACGATACCCGCGCCGTCACTTACAGCGCCATTTATTTGTTTGCCATCAATGCCCTGCTGGCCGTGCCTTTCGTCTTGTGGCTGGGTGTGGCAGGGCCGCCCTTGGCCTCGCTCATCGCCCAAACGTTTGCGTGGTGGTATTCCCTGCACGTCATTTCCAAACTGCTCGGAGTGCGTTTTTCGGAAACTTTTCCATTTGGATTTTACGGCAAAACGCTATTGGTGGCTATCGTGGCCGCCGCTCCTTTTTATTTCCTGAAAAACCACTGGGGATTGCAGCCCGTCCTGGCGTTTCCGGTCATGGCCATTGGATTTCTTTGCCTTTATTTCCTGTTGGCGAGGGCTTCTAACATCATCACCAGGGCAGATGCACAAAGAATTTTGAAAAATATCACGCCCTCTTTTTTTCGAAGGTGAGTAAAAAAAATGGCCGCCCCCGAGCCTCCTGGCTCGAGTGGTATTTTTCTGGGGAAAGGACGTGTCAAACCCTCATCGGCTCTTTTTCGACGACTTGGACTTTGGCATCGCCGGCATGCCGTGCGACCTGTTCCAGCCAGTCCTTTATTTTTTGTGCATTCTTTGCGATGTCAAATTTTTCGCTAATGGTTTGGCGGGCAGCCTGGCGCATCGCTTCGAGGTTTTTCAGGTGGATGGCCTGCTCCATGGCATGGGCGAGGGCCTGCACGTTTTTCTGGGGTACGAGCCAGCCGTTATAGCCATTGACGACGGCTTCGGGAATGCCGCTGATGTCGGTGCTGATAACGGGAAGGCCGTTGTTCATGGCTTCCAGGATGACGTTTGGCAAGCCGTCGATGTCGCCGTTGGAGGCCACCACGCAGGGTGCGACCAACACATGGGAGTTGCGGTATCTTTCATCCAGGTGGTTGGGCAGTACCATCCCCTGGATGTTCACCTCGTTGGTCAGTCCCAGCTCGGCAACCATATTCCGGAGCTTGGCCCCTAACGGGCCTGTGCCAATGATTTCACAGCGGAACTGCAGACCTCTTTTTTTCAAAATATGGCAGGCTAAAAGCAGATATTCGAACCCCTTTTTCTCGACCATGCGACCCACGGCCAGAAATGTAAAAGGGGCAGCCGGGGGAGCTGGCTGGATGGTTTTCGAGGGGGGCAGGCCGTAGTAGCGTGTGGTGGTTTTTTTAGGATGGCCCGTCAGGAGGGAATCCATGAAGCGCTCGTTGTAAAGGGTGGTTCCATTGACGGCAGCTGCCCGGGCCAGTTTTCCCTTCAGGCCCGAGGTGTCCACGTAGAGGTCCATGGCATAAGCCGTGGCGCTGAAAGGGATGCCGGTAAAAACGGAGAGGTAGAGGGCCGTCTCAGCCGGTGCGGTGAGAAAATGGGCGTGTATGAGCGTGACGCCGCGGCGTTCGATTTCTGCGGCAATACCTGCTGCCCGGAACAGGCACACAACCGCTCGGGGAAATTTTTTCAACTCATGTCGAAGGGAAAAAAGGGTTTTCCAAGCCTGTAAATATCTCCTCGGCCGCCTGAAAGCGAGGGCGAGGTGGTTCTTCAGATATCGGAAATTGAATGGGTTGTCAGCGATGGGGAAGTATTTTTCCCGCAACCTTTTTTCAGCCTCTGAGAGGTCTGGCCGGTCAATTATTTGGCGGGCTCCGATGAGCATTTCCAGCCCGAGTTCATTCAGTTCGCTTAGTTCGCGGGTGATGAAGTTTTGCGACCATTCAAACAAGCGATTGACGATGAAAAAGACCAATGGTTTTCCCAATTTCTCCGCACCAGGAGAATGGCGGTTCGTGTGCTCCATTTTGCTTGGGTTGTATTTGGCGCAAATGAATCGATGAAAAATGGCGGCCGCAAAGGTATGGCCAAATGTCCTGGCAAAGACGCCGCGGGTACGTTTTCCTTGCGTCCCTGCGATTGACGAATACGCAACCCGTCCCGAAAGGGCTGCGGCATGCACACACCAACGGTGAAAAAACCTCGCAGTCGCTCAAAGAGAATCGTCGTAGGAAGGGGTGCTGCAAGGGCGGGGCATTCAAAAGGCTTCCTTGACGGTTAGGTAGGGAAAGACCTGGCCGGATTCATTGCCAGCCACGTCGAGGCGGAGATTGATGAGGTCACGCTTGCTGAGCAAAAAACGCAGGCCGAGGCCGAAAGTGAAGTGAATTTTTCGATGAAAGAGGGCGCCGGGACTGGGTGCCACACTGCCCATGCCACCAAAAAAGGCTGCCCCCACTGGGCCCTTCACCCAGGCACGGTACTCTCCCTGCAATATCCACAAGTTTTTGTCGCGGAAACGGCCTTCGAAATAGCCTCGCATTTTTTTGGGGCCTCCAATGAAAGCGAGCTGCTGGAAGGGCACCTCCCCCCGCAGGTGTACGAGCCAGGCGTTCACTGCCCATACGCGCTTTTCGCTTTTTGAAAAATACGCCACTGCATCGATGGAATATCTCGAGAAATTGAAATCGCTGCCAAGTACTTGGGTGTTGAAATATGCTTCTGCTTCGGCCCAGAAGCCGCGCGTGGGATAGAAAAGATTGTTGCGACTGTCGTAATTCCAGACCAGACCTGCGCCCGAAATGACGCCCCCGTTTTTTCCAACGACGCCGTCTTGGTCTATCAGACCGCCCGACTCCGTGCGGGTGATTCGGTAATCGTCCCACCAGTAGCGAAGGCCGAGGTAATGGTGCGGAGCTACCAGGCGCAAGGCATTCATGCGGATGCGGGGAAAATCGACGTCGTATGTCTCTTTGTCCTCTTGGCGGGTGTCATTTCCAATGCCGTAGAATTGATAGACGTACCTGTAAAAGCCCAGTTCGCCGCTGAACTGCCAGGTCTGATTTTTTGAAAATAACTGAAATGGCAGGTAGAGCAGCAACTGATTTTCCTGGGTATATGCAAAGCCGAGGGTCAGTTGGGAGGGCCGCTCGTCATCGGCCTGGTTGCGAAAGCGAAAGGTATAGAGCGCAGCGAGCCCGCCAGCAAAGCGAGTTTCGGGCGTGTAGTACACAATGGGAATGGGAATGAGACTGCTCTTGCGAATCCAAGGGGCCTTTCCGGTAGTGTCGGCTACCGATGCTTCCACTCGCCCGCTGGCAAGCATGAAAACGAGGGCGACGAAAATTCCTAATAGCCTCATTTTTTTGGAAAATAGGATGATTGGGGGAAAAATATCGGTGAAGTGGGCTTCACAAGGTGGACGGGCAACCCGTGCTCAATAGACTACTTCGACACCCCTGAGCCATTTGCTCCACTTGGCGTTGTAGCCATGAACCTTGTGCACTGGCCTGCCTGCAGCGTCCACGACGGGATTGCCTTTGTTGACCCAACCGAAGATGCCACCCTCGAGGTTGTACACGTGCCGAAAACCCGCCTTTTGCAGTTGCTCGGCGATGCGCTCGCTGCGGTAGCCGACGGAACAGTAAGTGACGATGGTGGTATCGACCGACAGTCCAGCCACTTTGCCGAGGTCGAAGGCTTCGTAACCCACCCACCTGGCGCCGGCAATGTGGCTCACGTCGTATTCTTCGCGTGAGCGCGTGTCGAACAGGACGATTTCCGAAGGCAGTTTTCGTTGCAGTTCCTCGACCGAAATCTTGGGAGCACTTCCCTTCGACATTTTTTTGGCCATCTCGTCGAATTCTTCATCGGTGAACTGGCCGCCGCTGCGCACGCCGACCAGGCAGCTGAACAAAAGGAAAACGGCGGAAAACAAACCAAGTATCTTGCGCATGTGGAGGTGTTTTGTGCCAAAGGTTGGAATATTCCTTGGCCAGTGAAACCGGAAATGTGCGAGAAGGTTCTGTGAGGGGGATTATGGAGCCTGGAACATGGCAGTGGGTGGATGGGCCCGGGACAAAGAGGCGCCAACCAGGTGGTTGCCTTACCTTCGCCCCCGTTTTGAAAAAAATCATACGATGAAAAATTGGACTATGCTGCTGGTGCTGGGAGGCTCGGCCGCGTTTTGGCTGCTGACGGGGTGCAAGGACACTGTGCAAACCGACGGAGCAGTGCAGGTAGCGCAGGCAGACCCGCACAGCTGGAGCAAGCCTTCCGAGGCCCGAACCAAACACCTGGACCTGGAGCTCGAGGTTTCTTTCGACGAAAAACAACTGAAGGGCGTGGCCCGCTGGGTGATAGAAACGGCGCCGGATGCTTCGGAAATCATCTTCGACACCCGGCAGATGGTCATCGAAAAGGTGACAGTGGGGGAAGAGGAGCAACCGGTCGATTTTCGCCTGGGCGAAGAAGACGCCCTGCTGGGCCGTGCCTTGCACGTGCCATTGGCAGCAGGTGTGGAACGAGTCCACATTTATTACCACACCTTGCCGGAAGCGGCGGCCCTGGGCTGGATGGAACCAGCAATGACCGCTGGCAAACGCCTGCCCTTTTTGTTCACCCAAGGCCAGGCCATCCTGACCCGCACCTGGATACCCTGCCAAGACAGCCCCGGCCTGCGCATCACCTACACGGCTGAGGTGCAAGTACCCCCGGGCATGATGGCTGTGATGAGTGCGGAAAATCCACAGGAAAAATCGGGCGATGGCCGCTATGCCTTTCGGATGGAACAGCCCATACCACCTTATCTGATAGCCCTGGCCGTGGGCGACATAGGGTTCAAGGCCGTGGGGCCAAGGACGGGCGTTTACGCCGAACCGGTGTTGCTCGACAAGGCTGCCTGGGAATTTGCCGACATGGAGCACATGCTGACTACCACCGAGCAGCTCTACGGACCCTACGCCTGGGGACGCTACGACCTCATCGTGCTGCCGCCGGGCTTTCCGTTTGGAGGCATGGAAAACCCTCGCCTCACCTTCGCCACGCCCACCATCCTGGCTGGCGACCGCAGCCTGGTGTCGCTGGTAGCTCATGAACTGGCCCACTCCTGGTCAGGGAACTTGGTGACAAACGCCACCTGGAACGACTTCTGGCTCAACGAGGGCTTCACTACCTATATCGAGCGGCGCATCATGGAAGCCTTGTACGGAAAGGATTACGCCGATATGCTCGCCCTGCTCGAGTACCAAGAACTGCTCGACGAAATCGAATCACTGGGAGTGCAAAGCCCCGACACCCGCCTCAAGCTGGACTTGGCCGGAAGAGACCCCGACGAAGGCATGACCGATATCGCCTACCAAAAGGGAGCGGCTTTTTTGAAGCTTCTGGAAAATACCGCCGGCAGGGAGCGCTTCGATGAATTTTTGAAAGCCTGGTTCGACCAACACGAATTCACCTCGGTCACCACCGAAGACTTCGTGGAGTTCCTTCGCAAAAACCTGCTAGAGAAATATGGGCTGGAGGTAAATGTAGAGGAATGGATTTACCGACCTGGCTTGCCCGACAATTGTCCCGTACCCGTCAGCAACCGCTTTGCCAGGGTAGAGGCACAAGCCAAACTCGCCGCCGAAAGGCTGCCCGACACGACTGGCTGGACCTCACACGAGTGGGTACACTTCGTGCGGAATTTGCCTGCCGAGCTCCCCCCCGACAGGCTCGCCACCCTCGACAGGGCATTCGGCCTGAGCCACACGGGCAATGCCGAGCTGCTGGCAGCCTGGCTCGAAGCTGCCATCCGGCGTGGTTACGTGGATGCCGTGCGCCCCCAACTGGAGGAATTCCTCACGGGTATGGGGCGCCGCCGTTTTCTGATGCCCTTGTACTCGGCCTTGATCGAAACCGGACACAGAACACTGGCGGTCGAAATTTTCGAGCGGGCAAAGGCAGGCTACCACGCCATCAGCCGCAATAGTGTGGAGGAGCTCATTTTCTCAACATCGCAACAGCGCCCAACCGAAAGCCGTTAGAAGGCCAAAACTCGGTATGTGGAGCCCGGGATTGGAGATGATGAATGAGACCTAACTTTGGCCGCACGTTTCAAAGAATCGAGCATACATTTCACAGTACACCTGCCCTGTTTCCGAATCACCACCTGACATTACAACACCAACTTGCCAACCGACAAGCAATGCACAAGCGTTACCTCATTTTTTCCATCCTGATTTTTGGCGCCGCAGTGGCGCTGGCCCAGACCCCTCAACCCATCAGCCTCCAAAAGCAGGTGTTGCCCAACCAGAAATCGGCGGGCGCTGCCTGTGCCGACCAGTTCGCCGGCACCATCCATTTCGAGGATGAATTCGGCAACCCGATCACCGAAGACACCTTTTTTCTGTGTTTTGGTGAAACCATGCTGGTGGTGCACAACGGGGACCAAAATCTCACGGGCGACCCAAACCCCGGCACCCAGCCCGGCATCACCTACGGCATGTTCGTATGCCCTCCTACGGTGAGTGGCCCCAACCTCGCTGCCATCCTCAACGACCCGTGTATCCTGGACAATCCGCCGCCCACGAACGGCATCTACGTGACCGCCGGTGGAAGTGCCAACGGCAACATCACTTTCAACAACTCCGGCGCCCTGCAGAATTTCTTTAACGGCGGCAACCCCTTGCTCCTCTGGTTTGCTCCTCTAACCATCGACCACTTCGGCCCAAAGCAGTACGAACTGGACCCCGTCACCATGGAAGTGGGGCCTTGTGTCAACACGAACATCTCGGAGGCATTCCCCGTGGTGTACTTGAATGAAATCGACGCGACGAACCTGGCCTCCAACACCGGCGTGAGTGGTTGCCAGGGACAGTTTACCGTCAGTGGCGGATTGCCGCAATTCGATGGCAGCACCTACGACATCGACATTTCCTTGGTGGGCGATCCAACCGTGAAAGGGCACACCCTGGGCAGCTACACCCACGGTGAAACCGTCACTTACGTGGTGCCTGTGCCGGGCATTTACGAAATCACCATCAGCGACGGCAAGGGCTGCAACCACAGTTTTTTCGCCAACATGAGCGCTTGTGTGAACATCAGCCAAAGTGCGCAGAGCCTGACGGTGGCTCCTGGCGACAACATTTGCATAAACATCACCAACGAGGGGGGCTTCATCGATCTGGTGTCCATCCAATATGCTATTACCTGGGATCCATCCGTGCTGATGGGCACCAACGTCACCAACCTCACCCCTTTCCTGCCCAATCTGGTTCCGGGTAGTTTCAACCTCACCGACGACACCCTCGTGTTTTCCTGGAACGACCCGGCCGGCATCGGCCGCAGCCTGCCCGATGGCACCGTGCTATACCAGATTTGCTTCGACGTGGTGGGCAACGATGGAGCATGTACCGACCTGACTTTTGTGGACATACCAGGCACGGGTACCGAAGTGGTTAATGAAAACGGATCGCAACTCGGATTTTACGGGATCCCCGGCCAAGTGTGCGTTTCCAACACGGCACTCGTGGTGGACTTCACCGTGGACAGCACCTCCTGCTTCGACAGCTCGGATGGAAGTGTCACCGTGACGGTGAGTGGTGGCCAACCACCCTATTCGGTGACCTGGCAAAACACGGCGGGTGGCCCTGTGCAAGGTCCAGCCACCATCAACCTCGATGGAGGCAGCTTTACGGTAATGAACCTGACCAAAGGCACCTACGAGGTGAACGTGGCCGATAGCAACGACCCGCCGACCGTGGCTACCGAATTGGTGAGCATACCCGGCCCGCCCGTCATCGACCTTTTGTTCAACGAAAATCCACCATTGTGCAACGGCGATTCGGGCAGCATCGACGCCGTGGTCGTCGTGGATAGTGTGATCGTCAACAACCCCATTCAGTTTTTCAGTTTCATCTGGAGCACGGGCGACACCACTGCTTCGATCAGCGACATTCCCTCGGGGGCCTACCAGGTAACGATTACCGACAGGGTGAACGGCTGCTCTGTGGAGGGAGGCACCTTCCTGCCCCAGCCTAATCCCCTCAACGTGCTCATCACGATCGACTCAGCCACGTGCAGCGGAGTGGGCAACGGCAAAATCCAGGTCAATGTGTCGGGGGGCTCTCCCGACGTCAACGGCAATTACACCATCCGCTGGCCGAGTATAGGGCCGCCGCCCGGCCTCACCATCACGAACAACGTTTCCACCCTGAACGGCCTGGAGTCGGCCTCGTATCCCCTGGTGGTCACCGACGCCAACGGCTGCACTTTCGAAGCCAACATCTGGTTGCCTGCACGCAAGGTGCTCAGCGTCATTGCCGACATCCAGCCCATCAGCTGTGCCAACGTCTGCTCTGGCTCCATCACCCTGACCGGCCAGACCACCTCTTCCACCGGCGAACCGCCGTCGTTGCCATACAATTTCGACTGGTTTGGCACGCCGCCACCCCCACCCCCATCCAACGAAACGGCCACCACCTCTACCACCACGGGCCTGTGCCCCGGCGTGTACACCATCGTCATGCAGGATGCCTCGGGTTGCGAAATCGACACCACTTTTACCCTGAGCGCCCCTCCACCAATTGACATCAACCTCGTAGAAGCGAAAAATACCTCATGCACGCCGGGTATGGATGGCAGCATCACCGTGGGAGTCACCGGCGGCACTTATCCCTACACCTATACCTGGAACCCATCTGTGACGGCCGACAGCATGGCTACCATGCTCGATGCAGGTACCTACGGGGTCACCGTCACCGATGCCAACGGCTGCGAAGACTCGCTGTCGGTGAGCATCATCCAACCGCTGCCGCCTACCATCACCAGCCTGCCCAACGACACCCTCGCCTGCCCCGAAAGCACCAATGGCACCCTGACGGTGAGCGCTACCCCCGGCGATGCACCCATCACACTCTACTCCTGGTCGAACAGTGCCAATGGCACTACCATCACAGGGCTGGGAGCTGGTCAGTACATCGTCACGGTGACCGATCAAAACAACTGCTCAGACACGGACACGGCATTCGTAGTGGCTCCGGCACCCTTGACCATCGACAGCATCGTCACCTCGCCTCCGCAGTGTCCGGGCAGTGGAGGAGGTTCCATCACCGTGTTCGTCAGCGGGGGTACAGGCCCCTACCTTTTCAACTGGAGCACCGGCTTGCAAGGAGTGGGATTCAACGTCTTGGGGGGTGCTACCATCACGGCCGGTAGCTACGACGTCACCATCACCGACGCCAACGAATGCGAACCCATTACTACCTCCATTCTGCTGGTGGATCCGCCATCCATCCAGGTGAGTTTTTCTGCCGTCGATTCGGTGAGCTGCCCCAACCAGCTCAACAACTGCGATGGAACGGCTACGGCCTCGGCATCCTATTCGAACGGCAATAGCGGTCTGTTCGACTTCACCTGGTCGAGTGGAGAAACCGACAACGATTTGGCCAGCAGCACCGCCACTCAGCTTTGTGCAGGGGTGCAATACGTGGTTGCCTCCGATGGCATCTGTTTCGACACGTTTTACGTCAACATTCCGGCGCCGCCGCCCATCGTACCGGGGCAAAGCATCACCAACGTCAGTTGCAACGGCATGTCGGACGGCTCAGTGACGCTGATGCCCTCTGGTGGCACACCTCCCTACACCGTCACCTGGCAAGGCAACACACAGAGTCCAACGCTGAACAACCTGAGTGCGGGCACCTATCAGGCCGTGATCACCGACGCCAGGGGGTGCACCTTCACCCATACGGTCACCATCAACGAGCCGCCGGTGCTCGACCTGACGCTCAACCCAGCCGGCACTTCCGACGTCAGTTGTGCGGGCGATTCCGACGGCATCATCACCGTAGTGGCCCAGGGTGGCAACCTCGGCATCGGCCCGCCTACCTACCTGTGGCAGAACGGCATAGCCCCGCCTTCTTCGAATTTCGCCTCGGGACTCAGCCCGGGCACTTACTCCGTGACCGTGGTGGATGTGAAGGGCTGCCGCGACAGCCTCACCCATACCATTCAAGAGCCTCCGGCCATCCAGTTCAGTTTGGGTGAAATAGAACCCATCCAGTGTGCGGGCGGGAACACCTTCCTGACGGTGGACTCGGTGTGGGGCGGACAACCCAGCACGTATCAGTTCACGGTGGACAACGGCATTCTGCGCAACCTCGGCGCCGCCAGCCCCGTGTTTGCCGGCACACACACCATCACGGTCATCGACGTGCTCAACGGTTGCAGGGTGGATACCACCATCGAAATCACCGAACCCATCCCGTTGAGTGTGATACTGCCTTCGGAGATAGAGGTCGAATTGGGAGACACCACCACCGTACTCGACCCGCAGATTTTTTCCTCCCTACCCATCGACTCGTTTTCGTGGAACCCACCCGATTACCTGAGCTGTTCCAATTGCAAGAATCCAATCGTAGTGCCCCTCAATTCCCAACTCTACACCCTTACCGTCACCGATGTGAACGGGTGTACGGCCACGGCCCAGGTATTGGTGAAGCTCGACCGAAACCGGAACGTGTACATCCCCAACATCTTCTCACCCAACAACGACGGCATCAACGACGTGTTCCGCATTTACACGGGAGCTGGGGTGACCAATATCCGGTTCATGCGGATTTACAACCGCTGGGGGGACCTCGTATTCGAGGCAGACAACTTGCCGCCATCACCCGATGGAACCCCCGGCTGGGACGGCCGATTCAAGGGCCGCGATCTCGACCCGGCGGTGTTCATGTATTTGGTGGAGGTGGAATTCCTCGACGGAAAGGTCTTGCTCTACCGGGGTGATGTGACCCTCATGAGGTAAAATCGCCCTTGACGGCATCTCGCCGAACCTGCCTGTTGGCCAACCTGACAGGCAGGTTTCTTTTTTTGAGTCTTTTGTAAATGACGTGACGGGCGTGACGAGCGTGACGAGCGTGACAAACGTGACGAGCGTGACGAGCGTGACAAACGTGACGAGCGTGACGAGCGTGACGAACGTGACGAACGTGACAGGCGTGACGAGCGTGACGGGCGTGACAAACGTGACGAGCGTGACGGGCGTGACAAACGTGACGAGCGTGACGAGCATGGTGAGCGTGACGGGCGTGACGAGCGTGACGGGCGTGACGGGCGTGACAAACGTGACGAGCGTGACGGGCGTGACGAGCGTGACGGGCGTGACGAGCGTGACGGGCGTGACGAACGTGACAAACGTGACGAGCGTGACGGGCGTGACTCCCCGTAGCACAGCCTTCCTGCCTGTCTGTTCGTCTGTATGCCTTACGGACAGGCATACAAGCAGGCTGTGCAAGTAACTCGACCTTCCCGTCTTTCCGAAGGTCGATGTCATTGAGGGATACACCCTTCACGGGTTGGCCGGAAGGGGTTGGCGGTGGTCTTGGATCTCTATCATAGGCAGGTTCGAATAACTGCTTCCTGAAGCCCGTGCGATGCGTGTTGTGGACTTTCGGCTTGCTTTTTGAAAGGTCACGGATACCCATCGAAAACTCGAACGAACCTCGTCTCCGGCGAACAGCGCTTGCTGCGCTGATCATTTCTTTTCCAAACTCCCCCCTTTGCCAAGCCGGAAACCTCACCCTGCAATTGGAACCATCCGGACACCGATGCGACTGCCCGACGACCCGAGGGTCGCCGTGGTGTTCGGCAGCCATTCCCACCCCCCACCAGAACTCACTTTCGAGGAAAGAAACAACGGCGGTATCCGTGCCGTGACAAACCCAAAATAGATGGATGCTACACGAGTGACGTTGGTGGGCATCGGCTTGACTCTCGCCACCCTGATACACCCTTGCCTGGCTTCCTTGCCTCCGTGTACGGGGGCCTCCACTGAAATTGGCGGAAAGGTCTTTCGCGACTTCAATGCCAACGGTGTTTTCGACGACAGCAATACCTTCAAAGAGCAGCCCATGGCTGGCGTGACCGTCAAAGCCTTCGACGACGACGACCCGCCCTCTCTGCCAAGCGCCACAGCCACTACAGCAACTGACGGCACTTATTTGCTGACGGGGCTGGCGCCTGGCACGACTTACCGGATAGAGTTTACATGGAGTTTTTCGTGGTTGCAGCCTGGCCCGGCCGGTGGCACCACTTGCCAATTTGCCGCAGCAGGCAGCTGCAACGTGGACCTGGCCGTCAACAACCCGGCGGACTATTGCCAAGCAGATCCGATGCTTTTTACCAACTGCTACGTGGAGCACAACCAGCTCGTCGGTTCCACTTCAACGTTGGATGTGTTGGTGGGCATGCCGTGGTCAGCAGGTAGCCCAGCTGCCCTGCCGCCCAACGTGGACCTGCCGGCTCACACGACGCTGGCCATCGCCAAGCAAATCGGAACGACCTACGGATTGGCCTACCAGCGTTCGTCTCAGAGCATCTTTGCTGCGGCTTACATGAAGCGCCACAGCGGTTTCGGGCCTTCTGGCACGGGAGCCATTTACAGATATGACTTCGCCAATGACACGGTGACCACCTTCGTGGACCTCAATGCCCTGTTTGGGGCCGGCACTGCCGGCGTCGATCCCCACCCCAACGCCTCGACTGGCTCGACCCAATGGCAACGCGATGCCAACTCCTGGGACCCCGTTGGAAAAATTGCACTTGGCGACCTGGACATTTCCGAGGACGAGCTCTTCCTGTGGACCATCAATCTGGCCGACCGCAAGCTCTACAAAATACCATTGGGATCCGCTTCCAACCCCGTACCTCCTGACAGTGCTTCCCAGATCAGCCGTTATCCGGCCACGGGCGACCTGACCACCCTTAGCGGGCTCAATTGTGCCAACAACGCCACCGACGTGCGCCCCTTTGGCCTTGGCATCAAGGACGGCAAGGTGTATGTGGGCTTGGTCTGTTCTGCTGAAAGCACCGGGCAGGCAGCCGATCTGAAGGCCTACGTCTATTCCTTCGATCCCAACACGGCCGTCTTTGCCAAGGTGCTCGAATTTCCTCTCAACTACAACCGGGGCTTTGCCATCCGGCAGAGTTCCACATCCAACACGCCGGCCGAGTGGAACGCCTGGAAGACCACCTTTACGGTGCATGGCCCGGTGTGGAGCTCGGAATACAGCTATCCCCAGCCGATCCTCAGCGACATCGTCTTCGCTGGCAATGACATGCTCATCGCTCTGCGCGACCGGTTCGGCGATCAGATGGGCCACGACCAACTGCACCCCACCACGGGAAATACGCTTTACCGCGGCGACAGTGCCGGCGACTTGCTGCGAGCCAGCCCCAACGGCAGCGGTGGCTGGACCATCGAAAACAATGCACAATCCAACCCGCCGGGCGCCTTCGGCCCCTCCCCTGGCGCCAATACCGGCCAAGGTCCGGGAGAGGGAGAATTCTACTACCAGGATCGGTTCACCGTCAGTAGTACCCGCCTTCACGACGAGGTCATCTTAGGTGGTTTGCTCCAACTCGCTGGCAAACCATACGTGGCTTGTACGCAGTACGACCCCGTTGACGATGCCAATGAAGCTTTCGACGGCGGCATTTTTTGGATGGACAACAACACAGGTGCACGGGCACGGGCTTACCGCGTTTACAACGGCGGCACAGGCAACCCCACCTTTGGCAAAGCCAACGGTTTGGGTGACCTGGAGGCCATGTGCGATCCCGCTCCCATCGAGCTGGGCAACAGGGTATGGCACGACGTGGACGGCGACGGCGTACAGGATCCCTCGGAACCCGGCATCGACGGCATCGTGGTCAAACTCTACAAGGACACCATCCTGCTCGACTCCACGACTACCACAGCCGGGGGCCGATACGGTTTTTCAAATGCCCCTGCCGGCTCTTCACCGGGGGTGAAATATGGCGTTCAGCTGCAAGCGGGAATGAGCTACACTTTGCGCATCGAGAACTACGCTTCCGTTCCCGCACTGGCGGGCACCGGCCCCACCGTGTTGCACAACGGGGGCAACGACCCCGCCGCCAACCTTCGCGACAACGACGCCGTGGCCCAGAATGGACATGCCGTCATCAGCTTCTCGACTGGAGCCGCCGGTCACAACAACCACGACCTCGATTTTGGATTCGGTTGCCCGGCCGTCACTTTCGACGCAGCTACGACCAACGTCAGTTGTCCAGGAGAAAGTGACGGAAGCATCACGCTCACCATCACCAGCGGATTGAGCCCCTTCGCCATCTCCTGGGACGACGGCGCTGGTCACAATGGCAGCGACAGTGGCGTTTCTTCACCCTACACCATTTCCAACCTGCCAGAGGGGATTTATGGGATTTACATTACGGACGCCAATGGCTGTCTCGGCACCGGCAGCGTGGCCCTCGATGCCAACCCCTCCCCCATGCCTTCCATTTCCAACCAATCCATCTGCGAAGGGGACTCGGCCGTGTTCGATGCCGGCCCCGGCTATGTGTCCTATTTCTGGAGCACGGGAGACACTACCCAGACCATCACGGTTTCCATTCAGGATACCTATTTCGTAGCCGTCACCGACAGCAATGGCTGCACCGGGGTGGCTTCCGCCTCGCTCATCGTCAATCCGATTCCCGATGCAACCATCTTGGGGGAAACGACGCTATGCCCTGGCGACAGCCTTTTCCTGTTCGTGGCAGATGGCGAGTCGTACCTGTGGAGCACTGGAGACACGACGGAATACATCCAATACCCCGCTGCAGATGGTGCTGTCTATTCGGTGACGGTCACTGCTGCGAATGGTTGTACGGCTACGGATACAGACACCATTTCTTTGTATCCGGCTCCAAACCCGAGTATCGATGGCAACACCCTCATTTGCACGGGTGACAGTACCACTTTGACGGCGCTGGGAGGAGTTGACTGGTTCTGGAGCACGGGCGCCACCACCAGCAGCATCACTGTATCGCCACCCGTCACGTCCAATTTTGCCGTCACCATCACCGACGTGAACGACTGCGTAGGTTCTGCATCGGTGACGGTTTTCGTAATGCCCCGGCCTGCCATTGGCATCCTTTCGGCGGCCCAATGCGATCCCGACCTCAGCAGCTGGAGCATTTCGCTCTACATCGCGGATGCCGACAGCATTTGGGTGTCGGCAGGCTCGCTCGTTCCCATTGGCCAGGATAGTTTTATCGTAGAAAACATACCGACTGGTAGTTCCTTGATGGTGATTGCCGTCGATACCACTACAGACTGCAGCTCCTCCCTCGATGTGGCTGACCCCGGCTGTAGCTGTCCAGTCATTCCTGCCCCCACCAGCAATGGTGACAAGGAAATATGCCAGGGAGAACCCCTGCCCTCGTTGGCTGTGACGGTGGCAAATGGGGGACTCACCGCTGACTGGTACGCTGCTCCCTCCGGTGGTTCTCCGCTGGCCGTGGGTACGCTGACATTCAACCCTTCAGGGGCAGGAACCTGGTATGCCGAAGCGCGCGACACGCTCAGTGGTTGTTCGTCGAATACGCGCACACCTGTCAGCCTCATCATCCACTCGCCTCCGCAAGCAGCCATCAGTGGGCCGTCGAGTATTTGCAAAGGCGACACGGCCACCCTCGTTGCCAGTGGGGGCATTTCCTACCTGTGGAATGACAGTTCCACCTCGCCGTCCATTCAGGTGAGCCCACCTGCAACCTCGACCTACGTAGTCACAGTCACTGATGGGAATGGTTGTACAGCCACCGCGCAACATGCTCTGGCAGTCAACGAAACCGTGCAACACAGCTTCTCCGCATCCATCTGCCAGGGACAGACATACACCTTCGGAAACCAGCAGCTCACCCAGAGCGGCACCTACTCCGACACCCTCACCGCCGCCAACGGTTGCGACTCCATCGTCACCCTCCAACTCACCGTCCTGCCCACCAGCGCTCACAGCTTCTCCGCATCCATCTGCCAGGGGCAGACATTCACCTTCGGGAACCAGCAGCTCACCCAGAGCGGCACCTACTCCGACACCCTCACCGCTGCCAACGGTTGCGATTCCATCGTCACCCTCCAACTCACCGTCCTGCCCACCAGCGCTCACAGCTTCTCCGCATCCATCTGCCAGGGGCAGGCATACACCTTCGGGAACCAGCAGCTCACTCAGAGCGGCACTTACTCCGACACCCTCACCGCCGCCAACGGTTGCGACTCCATCGTCACCCTACAACTCACCGTCCTGCCCACCAGCGCTCACAGCTTCTCCGCATCCATCTGCCAGGGGCAGACATACACCTTCGGAAACCAGCAGCTCTCCCAGAGCGGCACTTACTCCGACACCCTCACCGCCGCCAACGGGTGCGACTCCATCGTCACCCTCCAACTCACCGTCCTGCCCACCAGCGCTCACAGCTTCTCCGCATCTATCTGCCAGGGGCAGACATACACCTTCGGAAACCAGCAGCTCACCCAGAGCGGCACCTACTCCGACACCCTCACCGCCGCCAACGGGTGCGACTCCATCGTCACCCTCCAACTCACCGTCCTGACTGCACCTATGCCAAATCCGGGCACGGTACAGGTTTGTCCGGGAGCGACGGCACAGCTCGATGCTGGTGCCGGCTATGTGACCTATTCATGGAGTACAGGCGACACGACGAGAACCATCGTGGCGGGGGTGGGAACCTACGGAGTGACAGTGACCGATTCTGCTGGTTGTACGGGCTCTGGTGTGGGGCAGGTAGTAGAAGACAGCGTTTTGAATACCTATATCAGTGCCACGGTGTGTCAAGGAGAGAGCTATAATTTTCACGGGCAGAAACTCACCACAACGGGTATTTACTCGGATACGCTGTTGTCATCGAACGGCTGCGACAGTATCGTGACGGTTGACTTGGAAGTTTTACCAAAATTTCAAACCGACCTCTTGATCGAGATTTGTGAAGGAGACTCCATCTATTTCAACGGTCAGTGGCTTACCCAGGCTGGCACCTTCAGAGACACCCTGACGGCTTCCAACGGTTGCGACTCCATCGTCTCGCTTTCGCTCAGATTGCTCAACCACACTGGTTCGATTCAGCACACGGAACTATGCCAGGGGGATACCCTCTCCATTGGCAACCTGCTGATCACCCAGGGTGGCACGTATTACGACACCCTCACGGCTGCCAATGGCTGCGACTCGATCCTGGCCATTACAGTAGAACTGATACCTTCTTCAGCCTTTTCCATTTCCGACACGATTTGCCATGGCCAACCGTATTTCTTTGGCAACCATGTGCTGACGCAAGGAGGAACATACTACGACACACTGACCAACTGGCTTGGTTGCGATAGTCTCGTAACCCTCGAACTGTACGTACTTCCTCCCATCCAAACCGAATTGGATGCCACCATCTGCCAGGGGCAGACATACACCTTCGGCAACCAGCAGCTCTCCCAGAGCGGCACCTACTCCGACACGCTCAGCACTCCCGGCGGATGCGACTCCATCGTCACCCTGCAACTCAGCGTCCTGCCTTTCCTCTCCGACACCATTCAGGCATCCATCTGCCAAGGACAGACATACACCTTCGGCAACCAGCAGCTCTCCCAAAGCGGCACCTACTCCGACACGCTCAGCACCCCAGGCGGATGCGACTCCATCGTCACCCTGCAACTCAGCGTCCTGCCTTTCCTCTCCGACACCATTCAGGCATCCATCTGCCAGGGGCAGACATACACCTTCGGCAACCAGCAGCTCTCCCAAAGTGGCACCTACTCCGACACGCTCAGCACCCCAGGCGGATGCGACTCCATCGTCACCCTGCAACTCAGCGTCCTGCCTTTCCTCTCCGATACCATTCAGGCATCCATCTGCCAGGGGCAGACATACACCTTCGGCAACCAGCAGCTCTCCCAAAGCGGCACCTACTCCGACACGCTCAGCACCCCCGACGGATGTGACTCCATCGTCACCCTGCAACTCAGCGTCCTGCCTTTCCTCTCCGATACCATTCAGGCATCCATCTGCCAGGGGCAGACATACACCTTCGGCAACCAGCAGCTCTCCCAAAGCGGCACCTACTCCGACACGCTCAGCACCCCAGGCGGATGCGACTCCATCGTCACCCTGCAACTCAGCGTACAAACCAGTCATCATTTTACCTCCACCGACACCATTTGTCCTGGCGACACGATCGTTTTCTTTGGCACGCCGCTTACCCAGGCTGGCAGTTATGAGCACAGGGTGCTTTCATCACTTGGTTGCGACAGCATCGTAGTGACCCTGCACATTGTCGTTCGAGATGATTGTCTGCTCGGCCCTGACTTGGCGTTGTTCAAATATTTGGCTCCTGCACAGTCTGACACGATCGACATAGGGAGCGACGTTCGCTACCTCATCACCGTGCTCAACGAGGGTGATGCCCCAGCCTACGACCTCGTCATCGTGGACCGGCCGCCAGCAGGCTTGGTTCTCAGCCCCCTGGACACCAATGGCTGGACAGCCTCGGGCCCTGATTCCCTGGTCCTTTACCACCCAGGCCCATTGCTCCCTGGCGACAGTCTGCAGGTTGATATCTGGTGCCGGCTCGTGTATGCCGCATCGGGGGCCACCCTGCTCAACGTGGCTGAAATCGGCGAAGCGCGAGATTCCACCGGGGCTCTACTGCCCGACAAGGACTCCACCCCTGGCAACGGCCTCATCGGCGAGGATGACATGGGAGAGGCATCCATAACAGGTGCTCCACACGATCCCACTGGCTTCATTTACTGCGACAAGACGGGCAAGCTCATCACCGGCGGCTCCATTCAAGTGAGTGGCCCCGGCCAGGTCTTCATCGTAGCCGACGGCTCCACCGGATACTATGAGTTCTACACCGATGGCACGCCCGGCGTGTACACGCTGGCGTACTTGCATCCGCTGGGTTATCCCCTGAGCTTCGATTGCCCGGCTCAACCCGACACCCTGGATCCCACCGGCATGTCTGATCCATTGGTGCTTGGTTCCGATACCTCGGGTGCCTACCTCGCCAATCCGAGCTGCACCGCCAACCCATATTACCTTTCATTCGACCTGGAACCCGGAGATCCCGTGATCCATCGCAACAACCTGCCCTTGGCATGTGCCCAACTCGGTGCACGGGTATGCGAAGACAGCAACTTCAACGACAGCGCCGACAGTACGGACTCGCCCCGCCCCGCGCTGATGGTTTGGCTGTTCGACTGCGCCGACACCACCCAGGCAATCGATTCCGCCCTGAGCGACTCCACCGGACAAGTCCTCTTCGATGGCCTCACGGCCGGCAACTATCGCATGCGTTTCGAAATACCATCGGGCTACCGCACCATTGCCGGCAGCCCGACAGGCAGTGATGGTTGGTCGCCCTGCATCAACCTTGCTTTTGGACAAACAGACACCTCCACCGTGCTTTGCCTGTACCCTTGCCCCGTGGTCGATGCAAGCGACGATCAATTCATTTGTGAGGGCGACACCATCACACTGGTTGCCGTGGTCCCTTGGGGCCAGGGAATGTTCTCCTGGTCACCCACCTTTGGTTTGAGCGACCCCGGCTCCTCGACCACACAGGCAGCCCCGCCATGGTCGCAACACTACGTCGTCTCCTATGACGACGGCCTTGGGTGCCGCTCTACCGACACCACCTATGTCGAGGTGGTTCCCGACGGAATAGGCCTGGCGTACGCACCCGATTCTTTCCTGACCATGAGCTGTGGAGACCCCCTGCCCTGGGATGGGCCCATTTTCATCGACAATTGCGGCGACAGCCTCACCGTGCTCTTCGACTCCACCTGGATGGTGCAACCCTGTTCGAGCAGCCTGGTGCGTACCTGGACTGCCACGAACAGCCGTGGCAACCAGGCCTCTTTCAGTCAGACGCTCGAATTCGTCGATACCGTGCCACCGCAGTTCAGCTTCATTCCCGGCGACACCATACTGGACTGCCATGCTGCCCTACCGACAAACCAGGCAGTGGCGTTGGACGACTGCGACCCCACCCCCATGGTGCATTACAGCGAAACGGCCGACAGCACCGATCCTTGCGGCATCCGCATCACGAGAACGTGGACGGCCATGGACGCCTGCGGCCACAGCTCCACAGCCCAACAAGTCCTCACCTTGATCGATACCACGGCACCCCAACTCATCTTCCTGCACCCTTGGTTGGCAGGCAAGCAAGACGGCGACAGCGTCTGGATGGAATGCCACGATGCCGCTGTTTTCACCGCCGCCGATGCCCTGGCACTGGATGATTGCTCGACGGGCTCGGTCACCTTCACCGAAGGCGGCATCGTCCAAGGGAATTGTGCCCAAGATGGGTTCATCGTGGAAATGATCTGCACCTGGACGGCAACCGACGGCTGTGGCAACGCCAATTCGGTGACCTTGCACATGTTCATCGCCGATACTACGGCACCCGCTTTCGTTTGGGTGCCGGCTGATACCACCATCGCTTGTGGCCAGCCCGTACCACCTGCCCCGACACCCATCGTCAACGACCTGTGCGACACCGCATTCCTCTCCTTGTCGGTAGATTCCACTGCCACGCCTGACGGGTATCGATTGACGAGGACCTGGACGGCCACAGACCCCTGCGGTAACTCGGCGAGCGCCCAGCAAGTGGTGACGGTCACTGGCTGCCCCTCGGCCCCACCTATCATCTTCGATCAAAAACAAGCCATCGCCTGGGGCCACTGCGAAGGTCAAGAGCAGGATTTCTGTGTGCCTTTGGACCTGGCCAACTGGTCTGATTACGAGTGGACCCTCGATGGGCAAGTACTCACCCTCCCACCTGATACTTGCGCCTGGCGCACTCTCACCACCTATGCGTTCAATGATTTGCCCATCTTGAATCAGCCAGGACCATTTGCGCTACTCAGCTGGAGCTTCAACGGGCAAAATATTTCGGGAACGTTCACGACGCTGAGCGACTTGGCCGACTTGCTGGCCCAATGGGACCCCGACGGCCAGTGGACCTACCAGCCGGTCTCAAAGCTCATCCAAGGAGGTCAGGAAGGCTCCCAATACGGCCCCCTCCACCTGCAGCTCCTCGACTCGGGCGTGCAACTGAGCATCCAACCACAGCTGGTGTCTTCGCCTGCCGCCATGGGCCTGAGCCTGGGTGCCGGGGTCCACAACCTGGTAGCCCAGCACCTTGCCAATGGTTCCCTCGATACCATGCAGCTGGTGAGCGCATGCCTGACCACAGACCACATCTACCGCGTTTTGCACCCTGGCCAGCAGGGCAGTATTTGTCTGGACACTTCGGAATTGCCAGGCGTGCCCAACTCCACCCAAAACATTTGCGCCGCGGCCAATCCTTCCACCAAGCTATGGCTCGATCCCAGTGGCAGGTGCCTGCAATACGTCGCGCAGAAACCCGGGGTGGCTTCCGGATGCTATGTACTCTGCGACAACTTCGGAGTTTGCGACACCACCTACGTGACTTTGAAAGTCCTCGCCGCTGCCAACGCCTCTACGACGGCAAACGACGACCATGCATCCAACGACGGCCCTGCAACCGATTCCCTGGTGATCTTCGATGGATTCTCACCAAACGGAGATGGTGTGAACGATTTCTTCACCATCATGGGGCTGGATCGATACCCCGACCACTTGCTGCGCATTTTCAATCGATGGGGCAACGAAGTTTTTCAGGCTGCACCCTATCGCAACGATTGGGATGGCTCTTGGAACGGCCGAAACTTGCCCGACGGGACCTATTTCTACTTGCTCGACTTGGGCAATGGCACTGTGCTGAAAGGCATGGTCGTGTTGAGGAGATAGGTGCGAAGCCTGAAAATGGCTGTACTGACGATTTGGAGCGGCCCGCTCGAGGCCACGTGTAGCCCCGCTGATCGATGTTGAAAAAAAGTGGGAGAGTTGAAGAACCGAGGAATCGAGGAACCGAGGAATCGAGGAACCGAGGAACCGAGGAATCGAGGAATCGAAGCCAACCGCCAACTGTCAACTGACAACCGCCAACTGTCAACTGACAACCGCCAACTGTCAACTGTCAACCGCCAACTGTCAACTGTCAACCGCCAACTGCCAACTGACAACCGCCAACTGTCAACTGACAACCGCCAACCGCCAACTGACAACCGCCAACTGTCAACTGTCAACCGCCAACCGCCAACTGCCAACTGTCAACCGCCAACTGTCAACCGCCAACTGCCAACTGCCAACTGACAACCGCCAACTGTCAACTGACAACCGCCAACTGCCAACTGACAACCGCCAACTGCCAACTGACAACCGCCAACTGCCAACTGACAACCGCCAACTGCCAACTGACAACCGCCAACTGTCAACTGCCAACTGACAACCGCCAACAACCCTCATAATCCTGCATAATCCCTATCCAAGGCATTCAGAAATCCACTTCTTCTCCAGAGGCTATGTACAAGATGCGTGAGCAGTTTTCCCGTCTGAAAATTTGGCGAGCCTGTTCTTTGATTTCCTCAGCGGAGACACTCCTGTATCGTGCGACCTCCTCATCGATGAGGGCGGCATTTCCGGCCGTTTCGTAGATGGCCAGCGCATGGGACAGGTTCACGAGGTTCATTTCCCCGAAACGCAGCGAGGACTCGATCTGGTTTTTCAGTTTTTTCATTTCCCTGACAGAGGGAGGCTCGAGCTGCATGTTCGTCAGTTCTTCCCAGATGGCTTCTTCAGCCTGTTGCAAGCTGACTCCTTCGGCAGGCTTGGCCTCAACCACCACGAGGCCGGGGTCTTCGGTGCCCGTGAGGTAGCAATCGACGGAGTTGACCAGTTTGTGCTCCTTGAACAGTTTGGCAAAGAGCCTGGAAGAGGGTCCCGAACTGAGCAAGTCTGTGAGCAGTTCGGCAGCATAATACCTTGGATCGAAGCGGCCGCACATGTGGAAAACCAAGTACAAGGCATCCACCGGGATGGACGGCCGCTCGATGGTCTTGCTGCGGAACTCGCGCTGCGCAGGTTCGACGGGGAACTGGCGCACGACGGGATCGCCAGGAGGAATGTCGCTGAAGTATTTTTTTGCCAAGGCTTTGGCCCTGGCGGGGTGGACGTTGCCGGCGATGACGAGCACTGCGTTGTTGGGCCGGTAAAAACGCCGGTAGAACGCGAGCACATCCTCGAGGGTGAGTCGTTGCAGATGCTCGAGGTCTTTGCCAATGACAGGCCAACGGTAAGGGTGCACTTGGTAGGCCAGCTCACACATGTGGTGCAGCACATCACCGTAGGGTTCTTGCAGGACCGTTTCCTTGAATTCCTCGATCACCACCTTGCGCTGTAATTCGAATTGTTCTTGGGAAATTTTCAACCCGCCCATGCGGTCGCTCTCGAGCCAGAGTGCCACTTCGAGGTTGTCGGCCGGCAACACATGGAAGTAGCAGGTGACGTCCTGGTTGGTATAGGCATTGTTTTCTCCACCGGCCAGCTGTGACGGGGTGTCGAAATCGGGCACGTTCTCCGAGCCGCTGAACATGAGATGCTCGAACAGATGGGCCAGGCCGGTTTTCTCGGGGTCTTCGTCGCGGCTGCCCACATGATACATGACCTGCACAGCGACCAAGGGAGTGTGCCTGTTGGGATACACTACGACCCGCAGGCCGTTGTCGAGGATCAATCGGCTGAATTTGATCATTGGCAAAAGCTGGATGGAGAAAAGGGCGGCAAATGTAAAAAAATAGCCTTGCCGAATGCGGGGTTGCACTACGGGCAAGGCCGTGGGGAGGGGAATCTGGTTTTTAGAGGCTCAAGGATTTGGATACGTCTGCATTCACTAATGCTAAGGTTACACTGATTTCATACTTTCTCTCAACTAACAGAGTAAGCGGAAAGCTGGATTTGTTTCCTGTGCTTCTTGGGTTGGCACATCTGCCCCAAGATTCTTGAAAAACCCGCCAGGCTTTTACACCTGGCAGGTAGGGCACTTGCTTCAGGGTTGATTGGGATTTGAAAAGGCATTTGGTTTTTTCATAGAAGCCGAGTGCTTTCAAGGCAGTGCATCTGAATGCACATTTGCTATTGTGGATTGGGATACGAACACGCAAAGAACTTCAAGTGGAAACTGGAGCCCATCACTGAACAGGATCACATCGGATACTGGGGTAATAAGCTGAACTCGTGAGGCAAAGGTGGGCGTAGCCGGCGAGACACACAATCGCCCTTATGTTTGAAAATGGCGACCCAGCAGGGGGAACTTCTCCAACAAACGGGGGATATCCACCCGCAACGGAGTGAGTGGAGGGGATGGGAGTTCACCTTCATCGCGCAGGGGCATCGAAAACACCACCGTCGTACCGTGGGGGCCTGAGGTGATGCGACACGTGCCACCCAAAGCCTCCATGCGGTGTTGCATGTTTCGAAGGCCGTTGCCGGTAGGATTTCGCAGCAGGGAAATATCGAAACCTACACCATCGTCGCTGACCACAAGCACCAGGTAGTGATCCTGGACCTGAATGCTTACCTCGAGCTTGGTTCCCTTGGAATATTTGAGGCTGTTGTTGAGGGCTTCCTTGAAACTCAGAAAGAGGCTGCGACGCTTCTCACTGGAAATTTTCAAACTCGGAATTTTCTCGGGCAAGGTGATGGAACATTCCATGTCGGTGAGCGACTGGATGGAGGAGAAATGGGAATGCAGGTAAGAAATGAGGCTGTCGAGGGTGTCGTGCTGGGCGCTGACCACCCAAATGACTTCGCGAATCTTTTTGGAAACCTCAACCGAGGCGTCTTTGATTTTCTCGAGGTCTTCATGAGAGACGCCGTTTTGGCGGGCGAGGGCTACCTGTGCCATGAGGGTGAGTGCCGAGAGGCTGGAGCCAAGGTCGTCGTGCATGTCTTTGGCTATGCGCTGGCGTTCCATCTCGAGCGCTTGGCGTCGCTCGTCGATGATGCGTTGTTTTTCGGCACGGCGATAAGCCCGGTATTTCATGACGCTCCACACGACAAAACCACCTAGCATGAACATCGAGGCGATGAACCAGGTCTGTTGATAAAACGGTGGTCGGATGACGATCTGGAGTTTATTCTCAAGGCCAACGACGCCATCTGAATTGAGCACTTTGTAACGAAATGTGTAATGTCCCCCGGGCATCCTGGCATAGCGTACGAAATTCGTCGGACTCGCCTCGATCCAATTCTTGTCGATGCCCTCCATGAACCAGCTGTATTTATTGCCTTTGGGATGGCTGTAATCGAGGGCAGCCAAGCGAAAAGAAAGGGTGTTTTTCTCGAAGGGCAATTCGATCAGGAGCATCTCGGAAGGACTGGTGGCACCGGTTATAGCGCATTTTAGTGACCTCGGCATTTCATCGTTGACGAGCAGCTCCTTTATGATTGCTTGAGTAGGAATGGTGAAATTGCCCGTTTCATCGGTGTTCACCACGACGAGCCCCTCGGGAGTACCAAACCACAATCGTTCCTGGGTCAAAACAGGCCTCGTGTGACACAGGATGCTGTTGCTTGGCAAACCATGCGTCAAATCGAAATGCCGGAATTGCCGCTTCTGCAAGTCGAAGCGAATCAAACCCACGTCGGATCCCAGCCACAAGGCCTGGCCAAGGAGTCGCATGCAATTGATCTTCATCACAGTGGGGGTGCTGCGAGAGGTATAGACTATTTTCTTCGACAGATCCAAAGATTGGGGAATGTTCATCAGGCCTTCGGAGCAGGTAATCCAGATGGAATTGTTCCAAGGGTTTTGCACGAAATTCACCTCGCCCCGGAAAGGCAGCGTGGCGATGAGCTGGTAGTCCTTGAAGGGATCGCGCACTTCCACATGGGTCAGACTTTTCGAGCAAAACAGTCGCCCAAGATGATCTACCCACATGGAGAGGTAGTGATTCGAGCTGTCGAAGGATTCCAATTGGCGCAAGTGCATGCGACCGTCTTCTGAAAGGACGATTTCTTTCACCCCTCCTAATCTTGGCGCAACCACGAACCGGTTGACGTCGATTTGCACCATGGAGATGTAATGCTCGTTCGATACGACTTCCAAGCGCTTTTTTATGGGATTCCACCTCAAACAATGGCTGGGCAAATGGATCCAGATGCCGTCGTTCCAGTCGCGGTAAAGGAATTCTACCTGATTGAGTGGCAGGCGCCTGCTTTTTGGCCCCTCATCGTGAAAATGGTCCACCATGCGTCCCTGCTCATCGAGAACGACGATGCCGCCGCGTTGAGTCGCACACCACGTCTTGCCGTCGGAAGTAGTTGCCATTTGAAATACATGGAATGCGACGCCTTTTTCCTCGAGGGCTTCTGGCCCGTCCATCCAGGCAAATCGGGTCTTTTGAGGGTAGAAATAGTCCACTCCGTTGTTCTGGGTGGACAACCACACTCCTCCATCGGAAAGCACGGATATGGACATGAAATCCTCGTTGCGGAGGGCATGAGGCTTTCCAGGATCGATGCCGATCGATGAAACTATTCGTCCAGAGCTGAGCTCGTAGAACAGCAGCCCCTTTCCTGCCACGGTGATCAACAGCGTATCCGTCCCGTACAAGGCCATCGCTTGCAAGTCGCCTTCCATGGTGCCGAGGTCTTTGCGCGTCAAGCGACGTTGTGACAAATCGAAGCGAAACAGGCCCTTGCGCGATCGGATCCAGAAGGTATTCCTATCAGTGGCGAGCACTTGTCTGATTGGCAAGCTTTCTCCCTCGTAGATGAGTGGAAAACTCTCGACCTTGGGTCCCGAGGGGAGGTAGTCAACCACTGTGAAAAGGGAGTTGATGTTGGCTGAATATCCCAGCACGGGAAATCCCTGCTCGTTGGTGATCAGGCCGTAGCGCTGGGTTTCGTAGGGTACGTCGTGCAAGAACCTAAACTGCCTGGTGCGGAGGTTGAAAAGAGCGATGTGCTTGTTTTCGACCAATACCCAAAGGAGGGAGTCGTGCTGCAGGTGAAAGGCAAAGTACCCCGCCAGGGGGGCCCCCTTGACATCCTCGATCAGCCAATGTTCAAAGGCATCTCGACTCCTGATGTATCGATTGACCCCACCGTCGTAGGTCGTGAAGTACAGGTCCCGGTTGGACGTTTCGAATGCATAACCCTGGACGTTTTCTCCAAATGGCCCGGAGCCGTCATCGGCGGGCAGGTAGTTTACCACGGTAGCACCGTCGAAGACACTGAAGCCGCTCACGGTACTCAACCACACCAACCCCCTCGAATCCCTGGTGATGAAAAAATTGGTTCCATTTTGCAGCCCCTCCGCCGTGGTCAAGTGGTTGATGTAATAAAGGTAGCGCTGGCCAAAAAGGACACTGCCCCACATCGCCACCAAGCAGACACATAGCAGCATGAGCCGAGGGTAGTATGGGGTGCCTAAGCGCATGGAAGATGATTGGTTCCGATGGGCAGAAAGTTAGAAACATTCCACGGCAGGCATTCCCTCGCCCTTCACATGGTCGCTCGATCGCGGGAGGTTGTGGGAATTCAGTGCGTCATTTCGGGCACCACCTGGGGCATGGCAGTTCGCTGGCGCTCTCCATGTGGCGTCCCGAAGGGAGGGAATCTCCGCCTGCCTCACCAATGGCAATTCTGGTGGGACCCGAATCGCTATCCTGATAGAGGTAAATCACCAGGTTGGAGCTGGTCAGCCTTTGGATGAAGTTTAGGAGGGATGATTTGTCGAATACTCCGAGTACGACCGTTTCATCGGGTGTTCTCACTTTCTCGAGTTCGACGTTTTTTGAGGGCTTTAGGTAGTTGGCCATGATTGGGTGTTTATTGGAGGTGTTGGCTTGTCAATCAAAGGTAGCAGGGAAGGTAGGAGTGCAAATCCCCCGTTTGTGCGATTTTGCCTTCCATCGGGAAACAGATGGTTTCATTTGTCCATCAGCGCTTTATATTGCAAGCGTTTGACGTCATCCCTCCAACCCTTCATCACATTAGCAATGAACACGATCCGGGTCGCCATCTTAGAAGACATCGAAGAGTATCGCAATGCGTTACAATACATGCTCAACATGGACCCTGGCATCCGCTGCGAATGGGTGTACTCGAACGGGCGCCAGGCCCTGGAAGGCATACCCAAGGATGCACCTGACATCGTACTGGTGGACCTCAACGTGCCAGACATGAACGGCATCGAAGTCATGAAAACCCTCAAGCCGAAGCTCCCCAAGGTGCAATTCATGGTGCTGACGGTCTCCGACGACGATGACAAGATCTTCAATGCCCTCGAGGCAGGTGCAACGGGTTACCTGCTCAAAAGCACCCCACCCAGCGAGATCATGGAAGCCATACGCGAATTGTACAACGGTGGATCGCCCATGAGTGCCCTCATCGCTCGAAAAGTCGTCGCCTCTTTCCGCCGGCCTACCCAAGATTTTGAAAACCCTTACGAGCAATTGCTCACCGAACGTGAAAAGGAAGTACTCGATCTATTGGCTAAGGGACGCAGTTACAAGCAAATAGCCAATGAGCTGTACATCTCCATGGAAACCGTGAAATCGCACTGCCACAATATCTACGACAAGCTCCACGTCAAGAGCCGGGCAGAGGCAGTGTACAAGTATTTTCCGCCAAAAACCTGAATCTCCCGCGCCGCTCATGCTATACGAGCGGCATGACAGAATCCCGTCCAAAGCTCCAAAGACGAAGGAAATCGAGCCATTCCCTATGGCCTCACCTCGTTCCATCGTTCAGCGAATTACCCGTACCTTGGGTCAGGCATTTTCAATCCAACCAGCACACGCATGAGAAAATGGTTTACACTGTCAAACGTCACCCGCGTAGTGGTGGCTCTCATTCTACTCCAGACCCTTTACTTCAAATTCACTGCTGCTCCCGAAAGCGTGTACATCTTCAGTCGGTTGGGCGTCGAGCCTTGGGGGCGAGTAGCAACGGGCATTCTGGAGCTGTCGTGTGCAGGGCTTTTACTGTATCGCCCCACCATGCTCTACGGCGCCATTGGGAGCCTGGCCATCAGCATTGGAGCTTTGTGTAGCCACCTGTTCGTGCTTGGCATCGAAGTACGGGAGGACGGAGGTACACTGTTTGGCTTGGCCCTCGTGGTTTTGATTGGGAGTATCTTGCTCCTGTACCTCCATTGGCAGGACTTGCCATTTTCCAAAAGATGAAAGAGGAAATTCACTGAGGTTGCATGAGCTTTTCCAGCATTTCGATGGCCGCTTCGGCGATCGGAGTGCCGGGGCCAAAAATGGCAGCCACTCCCCGCTGCCGCAGGAACTCATGGTCTTGTGGTGGGATGACACCTCCGACCACGACCAAAATGTCGGAGCGGCCAAGTTTTTCCAATGCTTCGATGACTTCGGGTACGAGCGTGCGATGACCACCGGCAAGCGAAGAAATGCCAAGGATGTGGACGTCATTTTCGGCAGCCTGCCGCGCGGCGTCTTCTGGCGTTTGGAACAGCGGGGCAATATCTACGTCGAAGCCGAGGTCGGCGAGGCCGGTAGCGATGACCCTGGCGCCGCGATCGTGACCATCTTGGCCAAGCTTGACCACCAAGATGCGTGGCCGGCGCCCCTCGGCGAGGGCGAACTCGTCACTGAGTTTGCGTGCTTTTTCGAATTGCTCGTTCATGGACATTTCGCTGGAATAAATGCCGCCGACGATTTCGGTGGCGGGTTGGTAACGACCGAACACCTTTTCCATGGCCTGGCTGATTTCGCCGAGGGTGGCGCGATGCCGTGCCGCTTCCACGGCAAGTTCGAGCAAATTTCCTTGCCCTGTTTCGGCGCAACGGGTGATGGCTTCGAGGGCCCGCTGGACGGCCTGCTCGTTGCGCGTGGCTCGCACCTGCTGGAGACGCTCGATCTGCTTTTGGCGCACAGCCTGGGTATCCACCTGAAGGATTTCAAATTTTGGCAGTTGACCGTTGTCTTTTCGGAAGACGTTGACGCCGACGATTTTGTCCTGGCCGCTGTCGATGCGGGCCTGTTTGCGGGCAGCAGCCTCCTCGATGCGGCGTTTGGGTAAACCCTGCTCGATGGCACGAGCCATGCCCCCCAGTTGCTCGACCTCTTGGATCAGTTCCCATGCCTTGAAGTACAATTCTCGGGTGAGGTATTCCACGTAATAGCTGCCGGCCCAGGGGTCCACCACGCGGGTGATGCCGGTTTCATTTTGGAGAAAGAGCTGTGTATCGCGGGCGATGCGGGCAGAAAAGTCGGTAGGCAAGGCAAGTGCTTCATCGAAGGCATTGGTGTGCAAAGACTGGGTGCCGCCGAAAGCGGCAGCGAGGGCCTCTATGCAGGTGCGGGCGATGTTGTTGTAAGGGTCTTGGGCTGTGAGACTCCAGCCAGAAGTTTGGCAGTGCGTACGCAGCGCCATGCTCTTGCTTTTCTGGGGGTTGAACCCGCGGACGATTTTGGCCCAAAGCAGGCGGCCCGCCCGGAGCTTGGCAATTTCGACGAAATGATTCATGCCGATGGCCCAAAAGAAGCTGATGCGGGGGGCAAAATCGTCGATGGCCAGTCCCGCCTCGATACCCGTGCGCAAGTATTCCAACCCATCGGCCAAGGTGTAGGCCAGTTCGATTTCGGCCGGCCCACCGGCCTCGTGGATGTGATAGCCGCTGACGCTGATGGAGTTGAAGCGGGGCATGTGGCGCGCAGTATAGCGGAAAATGTCGGCGATGATGCGCATGGATGGCGCCGGGGGGTAGATGAAAGTATTGCGCACCATGAACTCCTTGAGGATGTCGTTTTGGATGGTGCCTTTGAGTTGATGAGGCTGCACGCCCTGCTCCTCGGCTGCCACGATGTAAAATGCCATGATGGGGATGACCGCTCCGTTCATCGTCATGGATACACTGATCTGGTCGAGCGGAATCTGATCGAAGAGAATCTTCATATCCTCCACGGTGTCGATGGCCACACCGGCCATGCCCACATCGCCACGCACGTGAGGATGGTCGCTGTCATAGCCCCTGTGTGTGGCCAGGTCGAAGGCGACGGAGAGTCCCGTCTGGCCCTGGGCCAGGTTGCGGCGGTAGAAGGCATTGCTCTCTTCTGCCGTGCTGAAACCGGCGTACTGGCGGATGGTCCACGGTTTCACCACGTACATGGTAGAATAGGGGCCGCCGAGGAAAGGCGGGATGCCGGCCACGAACATCTGGTGCGGGAAGGTCAGAGGAGGCATTCCCTCGGGGAAGCGATTGGCCTGGGTAGAGGACAGGGAAGGCAGCGGTGCGTGGCTCCTGGCCTTGTGCCGGGTAGAGGCAGCACTGAACGGATGGCGCTTGTAATCTGGGCGTTTCATACAGCCGGTTTTGCCACAAAGTTGTGAAACATCGGCCGAATGGCCGGATAGAGCGTTTTTTTTGGAAAACTGCACCCCGGCAAGGTGGAAAATGAAAAGGCCCCGAGCAAATGCCCGAGGCCTCTTGGAATTTTCAATGCCGGTATATTACCAGCGGTCGTTGCGGTTGTAACCACCGCCACCGTAACCACCGCTGTTGCGACGGCCACCGCCGTATCCGCCACCACCACGGCGATTGCCGCCGCGGTTTTCACGGGGTTCGGCTTTCTTCACCACGATGGTGCGGCCGTCGAGTTCGGTGTCGTTGAGTTCGTCGATGGCAGCCTGAGCTTCATCATCGTTGGGCATTTCCACGAAACCATAGCCCTTGCTGCGGCCTGTAAACTTGTCGGTGATGATGTTGGCGGAAGAAACCTCGCCAAATTCTTCGAAGGCTGCACGCAAATCAGACTCCTGCGTGTCGAAGTTGAGTCTTGCTACGAAAATGTTCATTGCAAACAAAAATTAAAAAGTGAACGTAACGAGAAGGCCTCGAGAGGCTTCCAGAGTTGAGTACGGATTAGGGAAATGCAGTGAAGGCGGGAAAAAACTTTTCGGACGGGAAGAGCGAAAACTTACCTGACGCTTACTGATTACCTGATTCGGCGCAACGTGGAGGCCCACAGGCATTCTCTCAAAGAACGGGGCAAAGGTAGGCCCAAATTTTTCGACTTGTCAACCCTTGAAGGATTTATTTTTTTCTCAGCCAAAATGGAAGGTGGGAAATGAATGCGGCAGGCAGGCAAACCCACATCGCATCGGGGATTGTCAGCACTGCCTTACCTTGGGCGCTCAAGCCCGTGCACCGATGGAGGAAAATCTTCGACAGCGCCTTACCCTATTCGGCCTCACCAGCATTGCAGTAGGCTCCTGTATTGGCAGCGGCATTTTCGTCACCCCTGGCCAGATTGCTTCTGCGTTGGGCAATGAATGGCTGGTGTTGCTGGTGTGGCTTCTTGGCGGAGGCATCGCCTTGTGCGGGGCGTTGACTTTTGCCGAATTGGGTGGGCTGTTTCCCCGCTCGGGAGGGGTGTACGTCTATCTGCGCGAGGCATTTGGCGAGTTGACGGCCTTTCTGTACGGCTGGGTCATCTTACTCGTCATCAACACCGGAGCGCTGGCTGGGCTGTGCGTGGCGTTCGCCGAATACATGAGCGTGTTTTTTCCCACCATGAGCCACGGAGACAAAACGGCCTTTGCGGCAGCCACCATGGCGTTCCTCACGGTGGTGAACATGCGAGGGGTACACATCAGCCAAGGCCTGGCCAACTTGTTCATGGTGCTCAAACTGGCGGCCATTGCGGGCATCATTGCCGTGGGGGTGTGCTTTTACGACCCCGCTCACACACCAAATACGTGGAGGCTGGCCACTGATATGCCCGACAACCTCCCCTCCGCGTTGCTCGCAGGCTTGATTGGTGTTTTCTTTTCGGTGGGAGGCTGGCACCATGCCACGTACGTAGCAGGAGAGGCAAAAAACGCCCAGCGGGTGGTACCCCGGGCCATGTTGTTGGGCGTGCTCATAGTCACGGCCATGTACCTGCTGGTCAATGTCGCTTACATGTCGCTGCTGCCCCTGCAAGACATTGCCGCCACCAACCGCGTGGCTGCCGAGGCGCTCGCCCGCGTGTGGCCGGGGGCCGATCGGGTAGTGACCATAGCCATTGCCCTGTCGATTTTCGGAACCATTAGCATATACACCATGTCGGCACCGAGGATTTACTACGCCATGGCCCGCGACGGAATATTTTTCGAAAAACTTGCCACGGTGCACCCCCGCTGGGGCACACCCGTGATGTCCATGGCCATACAGGCTGTGTGGGCCATGGTGGTGTTGTTTTTCTTCAGTGGTTTGTTCGAGCACATCATCACGTTCGTCACCTTCATGGACATTGCTTTCATGGGACTGGCAGGCGTGTCGGTATTCGTCTTTCGAAGGAAGTTGCCGCACAAATACAGGCCCGTGCGGGCATGGGGCTACCCGCTGATCCCCTTCGTCTTCGTGGCGCTGTCCTTCCTTTTTGCCATCAACACCCTGCTCGAAAAGCCTGGCCAGGCCCTCCCGGGCGTCTTCCTCCTCGCCATTGGCATCATGGTATTTCTTTTCTTGAAAAAAATTCGAGCGAAGTCCTGAGCCCATCGGAATGAGTCAGTGGCATGGAAGTTTTTTGGGCACACCCTTGCCCCCTGCCGGCACCACAGGCCCATTTGCACCGAAACACAAGCTGCCGTATCAGGCAGCCTGCAATTGCTTTTGCCGCTCGAGCGCTACTATTTGCCGTGTGTCCGGTTCGGAAAGCCTCTTTGCGTTCAAATGAATTCTGAATATCCGGATGCCCGAACCCCTCACCCACATTATGGCCTAATTTTGCCTGCTTTCCACAACGGCATTTTCAGCATTCATCAAAAGAACCGAGCAAATGAAAAGCACAACAATTGTTCTGCTGTTCAGCCTGTTGACGTCGGTAGCCCAGGCCCAGGGTGGCTATCGCATCGAAGCCCAGATCGACGGATGGGAGGGCGAACAGGTATATTTGGGATATCGCAGGGGAGACAAAGTGTACAGTCGCGACACCACCCGTTTCGACAATGGCCGAGTGGTATTCGAAGGCGACGAACCCCTTCATCCCGGCATTTACCTCATACTGCTGCCACCCGACAACAAGTTTTTCGAGTTCGTCGTCACCCGCAACGAGCAGCATATTTCAATGAAAACCGCCGCTCCCGCATTCATGGATAACCTCGTGTTCAAAAATTCACCAGAAAACGAGCTGCTTCAAACCTATCAGCGATATATGGCTCAAAAAATGAAGCAGTCGCAGGAATTGCAGGAGAAATTGAAAAACGAGGAAAACAAAAAGAAGAAGGAAAAAATCCAGAAAGAAATCGAAGCCATCGGAAAAGAAGTGCGGGAGTACCAGCTAACACTGATCCGCAAGCACCCGGACACATTTGCAGCCAAATTGGTAGCGGCTTTCATGGAGCCGGAATTTCCCCCCACCCCACCCGATGTGGCCGAACCCTTGTTTCGCTGGCAATATTACAAGCGCCATTACTGGGATGGCTTCGATTTTTCGGAAGAAGTTTTCGTCAACAGCCCATACTTGAAGGAAAAGGTGGACTATTTCATCGGCGACAAAATGACGGCGCAAATCCCCGACAGCGTGATCGCCGCAGTGGACACCATCCTTAAAAAAGCAGAAGGCAACGAGGAAATGTACAAATGGCTGTTGCCCTATTTTTTGAACAAATATTACACCCCTGAAATAATGGGCCTCGATGCCGTATTCGTGCACCTGGCAGAAAATTATTACGCCACCGGCAAGGCTCCCTGGATTACCGAAGAGGCGAAAAAGAAAATACTCGACGACGCATACATGAACCACTTCGTCCTCATCGGCAACGCTGCGCCCGACGTCACCGTGCAGCAGTACGACCCCGAAACGAAATCGTTCCCGCCCGACAAGCTCATCCGGCTCTACGACGTGGATGCTGAATTCATCGTGGTGTATCTGTGGAAGCCCGGCTGTGGCCATTGCAAAAAGGTCACCGACGAACTCAAGCCTTTCTATGCGGAGTGGAAAGACAAAGGCGTGGAAATTTTCTCCATCAGCTCGGCCACCCATGCCGATCTGGACAAAGCCATCTCCGACATCGAACACAAAAAGATGCCCTGGATCGTCACGGCCGACCCCTACCAAAAGGCACGTGCACTGGTGAAATATTACGGCACCAGCCTGCCCCGAATGTATCTTTTGAACAAGGACAAGAAAATCATCGCCAGCCGCTTTGGTGTGCAACAATTGCCTCAAATAATCGAAGACTATCAGCACCGCACCAAGGTGGAATCACGCTGAGCGCCCCGATTTGCTTTCCTTTGTGCCATCACATGCAGCAGCAAATGGCACGAAAGAAAAAGAAACGACTCAGGCATAAAAAACCAGGCTCCCCCCCTGGCACCCTCGTTTTTACGGGAGAGGCTCCAGGTGAAAAGCCCATCGTCCACCTGACCCAATACAACAGCCAGCACTTCACCAGTGAAGTGGTGGGCGAAGGGCACAAACCTTCCGTGGCTGAAGACCTGATCACCTGGTACGACGTGCGAGGCCTGCACGACGTGACCCTCATCGAGTCTTTCGGAAAGGCCTTCGACTTGCACCCCCTCGCACTGGAAGACGTGCTCAACATCCAGCAAAGACCCAAATTCGAGGAATATCAAAACGGCATTTTCATCATTGCCCAACTGCTGCGATACGACGAAAATATCCACCACCTCTACACCGAACAGATCGCCATATTTTTTGGAAAAAATTTCCTGCTTTCATTTCAGGAAAATTTGGATGACTCTTTTGGCCCCATACGGGAAAGGCTCCAGGCAGGCCGCGGACGCATTCGCTCTTCCGGACCTGACTACCTCGCCTACGCCCTGCTCGACAATGTGCTCGACCACTACTTTCTGGCCCTCGACAAGTTGGAAATCTCGATGGAACAACTCGAAGACGACATCACCCTAAACCCAAGCGACGACCAGAAAGTCAGGCTTCACGACCTCAAATTCCAACTCCTTTACCTGCGCAAATCGGTAGTACCCTTGCGCGAGGCCATCAATGCCTTCGCACGTTCTGGCTCTTCGTGCGTGAATGCAGAAACCGAACTGTTCTTGCGCGACCTCTACGACCACGCCATCCGCATCGCCGACCTGGTGGACACCTACCGGGACATTGCCACCGGGCTGCAGGAACTATACCTGTCGGAGCTAAGCTTGCGCATGAACAAGGTCATGCAATTCCTGACAATCATCACCACGGTTTTCGTACCCATCACATTCCTCGCTGGCGTGTACGGGATGAATTTCAAATACATGCCCGAGCTCGAACTCCGCTATGCCTACTTCGTGGTATGGGGAGTCATGATTGCCATGGCTACGGGATTCCTCATTTATTTCAAGCGGAAAAATTGGCTTTGAATATTTGGCCAAAAGGCTTCCTCGAAACCCACTGGTTCGAACATCTCCAAACAAGCTCGCCCTTCCGATGAAAAGAAAATTCTTCATCACCCTGAAAATGGCCATTTTCCTCCTTGCCATTTACCTGCGATCCAGGGACGTGCATTTGGAAGCTTTCATTCTGCAACACCTGGACGTGTCACAGCGGCTGGAGTTCGCCTTGCGCAGCCTGGTGAACTACGCCGTCTTCTTGCTCGGCTTCAACCTGCTCATCATTTTTCTAAAATCCGTCTATCGCCGCCGACAAGGGCTGCCTCCCCATGCTGCCGACAACGTCCTGGCGGGGCTGGACAATATTTATCTCATCGTCAGCAGCATTGCCACGGTGGTTCTCATCCTCGGATTTTTCGGCATCGAACCCCGCAGCCTCCTCACCGGGCTCAGCATCGTGGCCGCTGCCATCGCCATCATTACCAAAGAATACATTGCAAACGTCATCGGGGGTATCGCCATCAGCTTCTCCGATGAAATTTCCATCGGCGATTATATCAAAATGGACGCCTACAAAGGCCGGGTCACGGACATCACCATCTCGCGCATCGCCTTGCTTACCCTCGACGACGAGGTCATCTACATCCCCCACTCGAAAATTTGGACATCTGAAGTCATCAATTACACCAAAAGCGGCATTCGACGCGTGAGCATCGAATTCGAAATCAGCATTCACGCAATCAATACGGTCGAAAATTTCGAGCAGGACCTCATCGAAAACATTTCGGAATATCACGAATACATCGAGCAGGGGTCTTTTTGGCTGAAAATTCAGGACGTGCTGAAAGACAGCGTGAAGATGAAATTCCAGTTCGTCCTCAAATCGATCGACACCCAGCTGGAGCGGGAGATCCGCAAGAAAACGGTGCGCAGTATCGTGAACCACATCAGGAAGCATCAGATGTTGGCAGGGCACTGAGGTCGGCTTGCTGTTTTTCTGTTTCGATTTTCTGCAATTCCAGGCGTGCCTCATCGGCGGCTTTGGTGTTGGAGGCAGCTTGGGCGGCGGCGAGTTTTCCCTGGAGGGCAAGCCGACGGCGCGGCGCCCGTTCGAGGGCTATTTCGAACTGCTGCAAGGCTTGGGCAGCCTTGCCTTTTTCCAAAAGAAATTCTCCCAGCATTTCGTGGGCGGGCTTGAGAATGGCCGGAGGGCCATAGTCATAGCTCAGGCTGCTTTGGAGCTCGGCGGCAGCACGCAGGCGAGCCTCGGCGGCGCGGTCGTTGCCCACCAGCCGAAACTGGAGGGCTTCGAGTTCGAGCTCCATGACCTGGGCCCAGTCGAGGTCCAGTTGATTGGGACTTTGGAAGGAGCTGGCGGCATTGCACATGGGCAGACCCTGGTCGCTCACCAGCAAGGAGGCCTTTTTACGGGCCTCTTTCATGACGTTGACGATGCTGTCGAGCCGGGCGGCGTCGCAACGGTGCCAGGCAAGCCACCCTTCGGTGAAGTTGTACTGTGCCTGTGGCACGATGCCCATGTCGTCCATGGATACTTGGAAGTTGGCCAGGTCGCTGTCCCATTGGTCAGTGTGCAGCAGGTGGGTGCCGCGCATGCTGGCGAAGTAGGATCGTGCACTTTTCGAGGGCGTTTCGGTGGTATAGCGGTACATGTCGCGCAGGATTTGCTCGGCCTCGGCAACGCAGCCGAGTTGGAGCAGGCCGTAGTGGAGCCAGGCAAAGGCATGGTAGCTGCGGGCGTCGTTGCCCAGGCCTTTTTCCACCATGCGGCGCACGCTTGCGCGGTAGGAGGCGATGTTTGAAGCCACGACCTCTTTCCACATGCCGACGGCAAGGAAAATGTGGGAGGGCATGTGGAGGGCATGGGTGGCGTCGGCGGCCACGGAGGAATAGCTCTGGGCCGCGTCGAGAGCAAGGTGTGCATGGTAGGGGTCGTCGTAGCTGTGGATGAGATAGTGTAGCGCGCCAGGGTGGTTGGGGTTTTCGGCCAACACGCCTTTGGCCACGGCGGCACTCTTCTCGTAGGCGGCTTCGTCGCGACCAAGGGGAACGGCGCCCAAAATGCTCAAGGCGTAAAAGGCAGCGACCTCCTCGTTGCCAGGATAGCGTTCGTACATGGTCTCCATGAAGTCGCGATAGGCCACATCCCGTTCATTTTTTTCTCCCTCGCTCAAATAGAGCACCTGCACGGCGCGCAGGAAGTCCTGTTCGAGGGCTGTGGGTGCTTTGGCAATGCGCTCATCGGAGCTCTTGCCAAGTCGTTCCAGCACGGCGATGGCAGCCTCGCGATCTTGCTGACGCCACAAGGGGTGGTTGTGGGTCATGGCCTCTCCCCACCAGGCCATCACGCAGGTACTGTCGATTCGTCGAGCTTGCTGAAAAGCCTCTCTGGCATCGTCGTATTCGAAATTGTGGAGCAGCTTCAGCCCCCTTTCGAAATGAGGCCTTGCGGCATCCGAACAAGTATAGTCGAAATGCAGCTCTCCGAGCCGTTCGTCGATTTTTGGCTGCGACTCCTTTTCCTTACAGGCTGTGAGCAAGCACAGGGTCAGCGTGAGCAAGGAGCATGCGACGGTAATTTTCACGGTGAAATGGATTGTTGAATGATCGTTGGTGCACCAGCCAAATTTGGTCTGGCGGCCCGAAAAATAGCAAGACGATAGCACTCGGGCCTGTCTGGTAGGGAGGATGTGAGGATTTCCTGTCTACCGACCCGTCTGGCCGACGGACAGGCAGGCAGGCCTGTCTGCCGACAGGCAGGGAGGATTTGAGGATGTGAGGATGTGAGGATGTGAGGATTTCCTGCCTGCCTGGCTTTAGACAGGTCTGCCGACCCGTCTGGCCGACGGACAGGCAGGCAGGCCTGTCTGCCGACAGGCAGGGAGGATGTGAGGATGTGAGGATGTGAGGATGTGAGGATTTCCTGCCTGCCTGGCTTTAGACAGGTCTGCCGACCCGTCTGGCCGCCTGTCCGGCCTGTCCGGCTGAACAGACGGGCTGGACAGACGGGCCGGACAGGCAGGCAGGCCCGTCTGTCGACGGACAGGGAGGGAGAAACCCAAGAGAATCTGGCCGCTCTGAAATGTATTCAGCCTGAATCACCGGAGCTATATCTGCTGATCGTTTTCAGGGAATGCCGCTCGTTGGAGGAGATGTTGTCCACGGTCCATCGGATACGGTGCGAAAAGGGGGCTTGGCGCACGGGGCAATCCTGTTTGGAACAAATGGGACATGCGGAGGGGCGGCAGGGATCGGTGTGGATGAATGCTTCCACGCTCTCTCCAAATGCATTGCGCAATTCTGATTCGATGGTGTGGAGTTCCTCGTGGGCGGTCTTTACGTCGAGGTACCAAGGTACGGTCAGGTGGAAATCGAGGTGGAGCACCGCCCCGTATTTGATCACGCGCAGGTTGTGTATGTCGATCCAGTTTTCCCTTCGGCGGCTTTCGAGGAATTCCACCAGTTCATGGAGCAACTCCCGATCGGCTTCGTCCATGACGCCGGCAATGGAAGAGCGCACGATTCGATAGCCAGTGAAAAGGATGAACACCGCAAAGAACATGGCCACTGCGCTGTCGATCCAAAACCAGTTGGTCAGCCGCAACAACAACAAGCCGAGAATGATGCCGGCCGTGGTCCAGGTGTCGGATTGGAGATGCCGGCCACTGGCTACGAGCGCCAGGCTGTTGTTGCGCTTGCCGATGCGCACCGCCAGGGTGCCCATGGCAAAATTGACCACGGCAGAAAAAAGCACCAGCCCGATGCCTTCGTCGAGGTTGGCAATGGGTTGGTGGGTCTGCAAACGGCGAATGGCCTCCACGAAGATGACTACGCCAGCCAGGGTGATCAGCGTTCCTTCGATGCCAGCGGAGATGAATTCTACTTTGCCGTGGCCATAGGGATGCTCGCGATCGCGGGGCTTGGCCGACACGTAGAGGCTGAAAAGGCCAATGAAAGCCGCCGTGACGTTTACGGTGCTCTCGAGCGCATCGCTCAGGATGGCTACTGACCCCGTCAACCACCACGCCACCGCCTTGATGGCAAAAAGCAAGACGCCGGTGGCGGCCACCAACCATTGCACCTTGATGTTCTGTTGAGCCGATTGCATGCAGCAAATTTTTCCCAAAAAAAATCACCCGAGGTGTTTGGCAGCTTCCCTTCGGGTCAGGGGTGGCAGTTCAGGATGTTGCCCGAGAAAATCCCGCACCACTTCGGGGGCGTGGCGTGCATACTGTCGCAGTGCCCAACCAGCTGCTTTTTGGAGAAAAAACTCATCGGTTGGCATCACCGCCAGGATGTAGCGCCCCAGGAGTTCGAAATCCGTCTTTGGACCATAGGTCAACTGGAAGAGGATGGCACTTCGCTGCAGCCACATGTTGTTCGAATATATCCACCTCTGTGTGACGGGTAGCCTGGAATCAGGAAAGCGTACAAAGTGCCTGCCGGCGATCTTGGCCAGCCAGTCCACCGTATCCCACCAGCTGTTGTGCACGATGAGGTATTCGATGAGCTGCACATCTCGTGGTTGCAGCCTTGGGAGTGCCCGCTCGAGGAGGAACACGGCGAGGTAGTGCAATTCGCGTGGGGGGCGGGCATAGGCTGCTCGACAGAATTCGTCGAGGGCTTCTCCGTCGAGTGGCCCCAGGCGTTTGAGCAGGTCTTTTGCCACCGATTTCCATACGGGCGACTTCAGACCGAAGAACTGAAACTGGTGGCGCATATAGGCAGCCTGACCAGCCGCCGTTTCGGGATCGGCCCGCTGCTCGAATGCTTCAATGGCGCTTTGTAGCCAGTTATGGGCGTTCGTCATGGATGGTCAGGTTCTGCCGGCCCCTTTGCTTTCGAGATAAAATTCATTGGCGAGCTGCAACACCCTCAGCAGGAAATTGGCCTTGTCGTCTGAAAGGTGCACGTGGGATTCGGTGCGCAGGTAATTACCTTCTCTGACGAAACGGCCCTGGGTGACTTCGACACTTTTGAGCAGGTTGGCCATCCGCATGAACATGTCGGCCATCTGGGGGGACTCATTGACCATCTGCTCGGCAATGGCCTCGAAAGTGTTTTCTACGTCCCAGTACATATTGAGAGAATTGCGGCGCAGGGCCCGGATGTGGGCCTTGCCGATTCGCCGCTTGCAGGGCAAGCCGGAGCGGAGGTACCGGGAGGTTAGTTGCTCGTCATTGGTCAGGATGAGCATCCCTTTTTCCATGGCGAGGTACATCGTCCAGCCTATCCCCGGCAATTCGAGGCGGTAACGTTTCCCGTCGGGCACCAACACACCGGCTTCCTCACCCAGCTCGATGAACTTTCCCAGTTGAGAACGTCGGCCATAGGGAACCAGCATGCAAATGCGCGGCACTTGCTCAAACTCTACCGTGTCGATCTCGATGTAGTTGAAATCCTCGTCGTAGTCATAGACCTTTTTCTTCACCGGGGCCCATTGCATGCCCGACACGTACATCAAAAACTCGCCTTTCACCAGATCGGCGATGGCCTGTTCGTCGATGAAAACGCCCAGCGTGCTGAACGCCGCATCGGCCAGGCGCCCACCCTCGGGCATTTGCCTGAGCAGGGTGTGAACCAGCGCCTTTCCTTCCTCTACGAGGGCCTCGTTGTCGATGTTGATGTGGTAATAGCCGAAAAGCTGGCCATCGTCCAAGATGTACTTGCGCAGCCGCCGGGAAGTGCGTGCCTGGGTCACCCCTTCCAGGAAAGGTGCCAGGCGCGAGTCGAAATATTGCCAGGCCTGCACCTGCATGAGACCGTTTTCCATGCTTCCATGGCCATACAGTCGCATGTTTCCATACACCAAATCATTGAAGTGTTGCATGGCATCGAGCACTTGCCGGGTGGTGTTGTCGGCCGTGCGGGCCATGCTGGCAGCTGCGGTCTGGAAAAAGAGTTTCCTGAACCCGTCGTAATCCATCCAGAAGCGCATGTCGGCTGGTTGGTCGAGGTGTGCTACAAACTGCGGCTGTTTTGTCAAATCATTTCCAAAGTTGCGATTCATGAGCACATCCAGCCAGGGCCGTACGTCGGGATGATGCGCATCCATCGGCACTTGGTACTCCTCCGTCTCGAGTTCCGAGGGCTGTTCCTCCATCGGTTCAGGTGCTTCTTCGTAGGGTTCCGGGTGTGGCACTTCCTCCCATTCTTCGTAATCGTATTCTTCTGTGTCGTACGGCTCCTCTGTGGCAGCCAAGGCAAAGTTTTTTCTCACCAGGGTCAAGGCGAAAACCTGGTCGTTCCAGGCGAGGGCAGCACTGTTGTCGGGTTGCATCAAGCGTTGGTAACCCTGGACGGATTCTACCTTGCCGACGTCTTCTTCGATTGTCGGAAAAATCAGGCTTTGTTCGAGGCGTGCCCTGTCCAAGACGCCAATCAGGAAAGTGAAACACATGGCCCCTTCCCTTTCCACCATGTAAAAACACACGGGCTGCTCGAGGTCGAGTCCTAAGTCCTTTGGATTTTCGAGCAAGAGGCGGAGCCGATCCTGCTGTTCACCGGCGGTGGGAAATAGCTGTTTTTCCAACAGGTCCTCGACGATGTCCAGACGGCGAAGCTGCTCGAGGGAAACTTTCTTGCCCAGGTTGCCAAAATCGAATGCCACTGCAATGGCTGCATCGGCGGGCACATAGCGCCAGGTTTGCTGAGCCTGCAGGGTCAGTACGCCGAAAAGCAGGAGCAAAAGAGCGATGAACTGGCTCCCGAAGCATCGAAAAGAGAAATGGGTAAAGTAGATCATGATACACTGGTTTGATGGCTGGTTGTTTGTGGAGGGCGCCTCTTGCTTCCGGAGGGCTGTTTACCGACTCAGCGTGATGCGATTGGCCGGGTTGAGACGCCGACTCAACACGTCGGCGGGGGTGGTTTGCAACATGAGTGCTTTTCCGCTGGGGCTCAACTGGAAGGCCTTGTTATTGAAGTCGGCAATGGCCTGTTCGAAACGATAGATGACGATGTAGCGAGCACTTTCCAGCATGCGCTTGCGGGTGGCAGGCAGGCGATCGAAATCCGTCGGGTCGATGTCGAAGTCAAAGAACCGTGTGAACACGCCGTTTTGGAATCGAAAGTTTGGCTTCCAGCGCAGCGTTTTGTCGTGTTGCTCGGCTGCCTCGCGGGCCATTTCCAACAGGGCTGCATCCAGGTCCTCGACCCGCCGGAACCCACAGCGGATTTTGAACACATAGCGGTCCCAGTTGCTTTGCACCACCACCCCATGCAGGCCAGGCGCCTTGGAAAGGCGGGCTTTCAGCTCTTCGAGCATGGACTCCATGCGCTGGCGAGAAGGCAACGGCTTGCCGTCAACCTCCCCGGCTTCCAGGTACTGGCGGACTTGAAGGGCACTCTCGCTCAAATCGATGGTGAGCATCAGCTCCCCAGAGCCATCCTTGCGCAGGTTGATTTCTTCAATGATTTCGAAACAGCCCGACAAGAGCACCAGGATGCAAAGGCCCAAAAAAAACGCACGTGTGTTGGTCATCGGGTAGGTCATTTGGGTTGCGAGTGCCTCAATGCCTGAAGTACATCAGGTAAGCGCCCACCGCCGTAATCAATATGATGAGCCCAGTGGCAATTTTCACCGAATATTGGATGTGACTGCAAAATGTGCGGATGTCGCGCTCCATGCCTGGATACCGGGGGATGATCTCTGATTCGAGCTTTTCTCGATTGAACAAATGCGCAGCGCCAAATTCGACCCGATTCTCCACCAGGCGACGATAGGCACCAAACACCTTGAGCCGGAAGTAAAAATTCAGAAACAACAACGCCACGAACAGGGCAATGATGAGCACGAAGAAAAAGTTGGCCATGGGCTTGTGTTTGCCGCAAAGGTAACAATGTGCCACAGCCTCATGCCATTCCGATGGCGAGGGGTGAGGTGGCGAAAAGGAAGCCCCGCTCCTTGGCTACAGTTGGCCCACTGTTTTTTCCCCAACAACCAAACAAAAACGGAAGCCACCATCAGGCGGCTTCCATGATACACCTCTCACATTGAAGAATGAGTCCTTCGATTGTGCTTGAACACAGCGGGTTCAGGTGATGGCATCAACCCGAACCCTTGATTCATCGATGCCGAATTTTCGATCCCAGGGTTTTACCCAAGGGCTCTGGTATGGTTAGGGCCGAGGCAGCAAAATGGCGGAAAGGAACCTCCCCTGCGTCCACCTTCACAACCAAAAAACCTGACTCCCCATGCTATCACAGACAATTGGTGCCAAAACTCGGGGGCTGGTCATCCTTTCCGCCAAAGGTGGAAGTGCAGCGCACCCCACCCGTTGAAAATCAGGATTCAGTACCAACTTTCAATCGCTCAACGATCTGCAACGGCTTGCGTCGGAACGCACGCAAGAATAGAAGGGGCACAGGCTCCAGGAAATGACGAATGTCAATCGGCCACCTGACATTCATCAGATGCTCGGTCTTTTTGCGGGGAAAGGCGAACTTTTCTACCTTGGGCCGCCGCTCGAACGGCCAAACATCCCGCTCGCCCATGCCCATTCTCGTCATTGCCCTTGGCATTGGTTTGTTGCTGGTGTTGATCATGCGCTTCCGCATCAACGCCTTCATTGCGCTCACCCTGGTGTCGCTGTGCACGGGAGCGGCACTTGGCATGCCACTGACCGGCGTGGTGTCTTCGATGGAAAAGGGCGTGGGCGCCACCTTGGGCAGCCTGGCCTTTTTGTTGGGGTTAGGTGCCATGCTCGGGGGGCTGGTCGCGGAGAGTGGTGCTGCGCGAGTCATTGCCGAAAGGCTCAAACGGTTGGCAGGTGTGCGCCATCTGCCTTGGGCGATGATGCTCAGCGGCTTCATCGTAGGGGTTCCGATGTTCTACACGGTGGCGTTTTTGGTGGTTTTGCCGATCATCTTCGAAACGGCTCGCAACACCCGTTTGCCCCTCCTGTACGTGGGCATACCGATGATTGCAGCCCTGTCGGTCACACATGGTTTTCTGCCGCCCCATCCTGCCCCAGCCTCCATCGTGAAATTTTACGAAGCCGACATGCAGCGCACCTTGGTGCTGGGACTCATCGTCGCTGCTCCAGCCATCGTGTTGGCCGGCGTGGCTTTTGGCAGCCGTTTCCGCCAAAGCTCGACGGCCATACCCGACCACCTTTTCCCGACCAAAACCCTCCCGGAGGGTCAGACCCTGCCGAGTTTCGGACTCTCGGTGCTCACCGCGCTGAGCCCTGTGTTGCTGATGGCCCTGGCGGCTGCGGCAGAAAGTTTCCTCCCGCAGGGCGGCTTGCTCACAGAGGTGCTACGCTTCCTCGGCAATCCCGTCATTGCCATGCTGCTGGCCTTGCTCATCGGGGTGTACACCCTTGGAACCCGACAGGGGCGCAGCTTGGGCGCCATCATGGAAACCATGCCCTCCCACGTGATGCCCGTGGCCATGATCATGCTCGTAATCGCCGGGGGAGGTGCCTTCAAACAAGTGCTGGTGGACAGTGGCACAAGCCAATACATCGTCGAGCACATGAAAGGGCTCCACGTTCCACCCCTGCTCATGGCGTGGTCATTGGCGGCGGCCCTGCGCATTGCCCTCGGCTCGGCCACCGTGGCAGCCATTACTGCGGCCGGCATGATGCAAACCCTCAGCCACAGCGGCGAAGTCAGCCCCGAGCTGTTGGTACTGGCCACCGGCGCCGGGAGCCTCACTTGCTCCCAGCTCAACGACACCGGCTTTTGGCTTTTCAAAGAATACTTCGGCCTGTCGGTCACCGACACCCTCAAGTCCTGGACCGTGATGGAGACCATCGTCTCAGTAGTAGGGCTAGCAGGGGTGTTCGTCCTCCACTGGCTGGGGGTTTGAGGAACTGAGGAATCGAGGAACTGAGGAACTGAGGAATTGAGGAACTGAGGATTTGAGGAACTGAGGATTTGAGGAACTGAGGATTTGAGGAACTGAGGAACTGAGGAACTGAGGAACTGAGGAATCGAGCCCAACCGTCAACTGCCAACTGAACACTGCCAACTGAACACTGCCAACTGAACACTGCCAACTGAACACTGCCAACTGAAAAAAAACTGCACATGCAAATCGGACTGATCGGACTTGGAAAAATGGGCTATCCACTCGCCCTCAACATGCAACGCAACGGCCACCAGGTGCTGGCCTACGACCTCGACACCGCCAACCGCCAGCGCGCCGCCGACACCGGTATCACCACCACCTCCTCGCTGTCTTCCGTCGCCATGCACCTCGCAGGGCCAAGAACCATATGGGTGATGGTGCCTGCCGGGGAAGCAACGGAAAAAGTGCTCGTCGAGCTGAGCGAGGTGCTTTCGGCAGGCGACACCGTCATAGATGGTGGAAACAGCCACTTCAAGGACAGCATGCGACGCCATGCCATGCTCGCCGAAAAAGGCATCCACTTCCTGGACTGCGGCACGAGTGGTGGCGTCTCGGGTGCATTGCACGGCGCTTGTACCATGGTGGGAGGCGACAGGAAAGCCTACGAGCCGCTGGCCAAACTTTTCGAAGACATCTCCGTACCTGGTGGCCACCTCTATACCGGCCCCCCTGGCAGCGGCCATTTCGTCAAAATGGTGCACAACGGCATCGAGTACGGCATGATGCAAGCCATTGCCGAAGGTTTCGAAATCCTTCAAAGCAGCCCCTTCAACCTCGACTTGCGGGCCGTCGCCGGTGTCTGGAATCACGGCTCGGTGATTCGCAGCTGGCTGATGGAGCTGACCGAGCGGGCTTTTTCGAAAGATGCCAGGTTAGAGGCCATACGGGGTGTGATGCACGCCTCGGGTGAAGGACGTTGGACGGTGGAGACGGCCATCGACCTCGGCGTGCCTGCCCCCGTGATCGCCCTGTCGCTCATCATGCGCCAGCGAAGCCAACAAGAAGACAGCTTCGCCGGCAAGGTGGTAGCCGCCCTGCGCAACGAATTCGGCGGTCATGAAGTGGTACGCACGAAATGACTCCACACCTGCCTGTACAGGGCCAATTGCAAGTAGAAACCGGGAAATTCCAGACTCGCACTATCTTGTTCGCCGTTTTCGACCACCCAATCCGTCGTTCATTCAAAACGTGAAACCATGAGACTTGCTACGCGCATTCAACTTTCCGTGATGATGTTCCTGGAGTTCTTCGTCTGGGGAGCCTGGTTCGTCACGATGGGGACTTTCCTTGCACGACAGCTCCAGGCCACGGGGGAGCAAACTGGTCTGGCCTACGGCACACAGTCCTGGGGAGCCATCATCGCACCGTTCATCATCGGCTTGATCGCTGACCGCTTTTTCAATGCCGAGCGCATCCTGGGGGTGCTTCACCTGGTGGGGGCTGCCATGCTGTGGTACCTTGCAGGAGCACCCGATTTCAATGCGTTCTTTCCCGTGCTGTTGGGCTATATGATTCTCTACATGCCCACGTTGGCACTGGTCAATTCCATTTCCTTCCATCAGATGGACAACCCGGAAAAGGAATTCCCCCTGGTGCGGGTCTTTGGCACCATAGGCTGGATCGTGGCGGGGCTCATCATCGGCTGGCTGGCCTGGGAACAAAAAGGCGTGTTGGACCTCACTTTCAAAATGGCGGCCATTGCAGCTGCCACATTGGGCGTGATGAGCTTCACCCTGCCCAAAACCCCACCACCCAAAGCCGGACAGGACGTGAGCATCCGCGAGGTGTTGGGACTCGACGCCCTGGGCATGCTCAAGGAGCGCAACTACCTGGTGTTTTTCATCGCCTCGGTGGCCATTTGCGTGCCCCTGGCCTTTTATTACAGCTTTGCCAACCAGTTTCTCAACGAGCTCAACGTGCCTGCTGCCGCTGGCAAGATGACCATGGGCCAGATGTCGGAGGTGCTGTTCATGGTGTTGATGCCCTATTTGTTCGTGCGCTTCGGGGTGAAGCGGATGTTGCTCATCGGCATGGCTGCTTGGGTATTGCGTTACGTATTGTTCTCCCAAGGCGATGCCGGCTCTGGTTTCTGGATGTTGATAGTCGGCATTTTGCTCCACGGCATTTGCTACGACTTCTTTTTCGTCACTGGCCAGATCTATACCGAGAACACCGCTGGCCCCAAGTTCAAAAGTGCTGCCCAGGGCCTGATCACCCTGGCCACCTACGGCCTCGGCATGCTCATCGGGTTTTACATTGCCGGCTTGGTAGTGGACATCTACAAAACGGGGGACAACCAACACAACTGGGAGAACATTTGGCTGGTGCCAGCCGCCATCGCCGGATTGGTGCTCCTGTTGTTCTCCATGTTCTTCAGGGATGAACAGGCCAAACGGCGGGCTGCCTGATCGAGGCCTGGCCACAAAATGAAGAGGGCACTTCCTGCCCCCTCTCATTGCACAGAGCGGGACATTTCAAATGCCCCGCTCTGTTTTTACTTCAAAAAAGCGAACCGATGTACCAAATCGTACTCAAGCCAGGTAAGGACCAACCCCTGAGGCGATTCCACCCGTGGGTGTTTTCTGGCGCCGTGGCGCGCCTGGAAGGAGACCCGCAAGACGGCGACGTCGTCGAAGTCCTCGATCACCGGGGCAATTTCCTGGCCATGGGACACTACCACGCCGGCAACATAGCCGTGCGCATCCTCTCTTTCCAAAAGGAAAAAATCGACGAGTCGTTTTGGCTCGACAGGCTCCAAGCCGCAGCGGCCATGCGGCTCCGGCTGGGCCTGCCGTCGCCTGGTCGAACCACCTGCTTCCGGCTCGTGCATGGTGAGGGCGACGGCTTACCCGGTCTGGTCATCGATGTTTACGAGCACACGGCCGTGTTGCAGTGTCACTCCATTGGCATGCACAAGGCAAGGCAGGCGCTGGCCAACGCATTGGTGAAACTCGAAGGCCTGGGGATACGAACCGTCTTCGACAAAAGCGCCGAGACCCTGCCCAGTCAATACGCCACCCAACTGACCAATGAGTACCTGGTGGGCTCCCCACAACAAGCCGAGGTTCTCGAAAATGGAATCCGTTTCAAAGTGGACTGGGAACAGGGACAGAAAACGGGTTTTTTCCTCGATCAGCGGCCCAATCGGGAATTGCTGGCCAGGTACGTACGAGGCCGCAGCGTGCTCAATGCGTTCAGCTATTCGGGTGGCTTCTCGATGTACGCGCTGGGGGCCGGGGCAGCATTGGTGCACTCCGTGGATGCATCGGGCCGCGCCATCGAATGGTGTCGGGAAAACGTGGTGCTCAATGGCTTCGAGCCGAGTCGCCATGAAGCGTTCGTAGCCGATGTATTGCCTTTTCTCAAACAATGCCAGATGTATGACGTGGTGGTGGTGGACCCGCCGGCATTCGCCAAGTCGATGGCCAAGCGTCACAAGGCCGTGATGGGATATAAAAGACTCAACGCCGCAGCGCTCCAACGGGTAAACCCCGGCGGATTGCTCTTTACCTTTTCCTGCAGCCAGGTGGTGGACAGGGACTTGTTTTACAACACCATCGTGGCGGCGGCGCTGGAGGCGGGCCGCCTTTGCCAGGTGTTGCACCATCTGTCCCAGGGGCCTGATCACCCGGTCCACATTTTCCATCCCGAAGGGGCCTATTTGAAGGGGCTGGTGCTCTACGTCAAGTGAGCTGGGAGGGGAGGATTTTGGAGGATTATGGAGCCTGCTTGTCCTTCTGTCGCCGGACAAGCAGGCTCAAATCCTCAAAGGATGAGCATGGCGTCGCCGTAGCTGTAGAAGCGATACTTTTCTTTGATAGCCTCTTGGTAAGCTTCCTTGATCAATTCCTCACCAGCGAAGGCACAAACCATGATGAGTACGCTGGACTTGGGGAGGTGGAAGTTGGTGATCATGCTGTTGGCGATGTGGAATTCGTAGGGAGGGTAGATGAACAAGTTTGTCCAACCCTCCACAGGCTTGAGCAAGCCTTCGGCCGACACGGCACTTTCGATGCTTCGCATGGAGGTGGTTCCCACGGCACATACCTTGCGACCCTCCAACTTGGCCCGGTTGACGATTTCGGCTGCCTCTTGGGTCACGCGGAAGTATTCTGCGTCCATCTTGTGCTTGGAGAGGTCTTCCACTTCGATGGGTCGGAAAGTACCCAGTCCGATGTGCAGGGTCACTTCGGCAAACTCGACGCCTTTGATCTGCAGGCGTTTGAGTAGCCCTTCGCTGAAGTGCAGCCCGGCGGTCGGGGCAGCTACGGCACCGGTCTCTTTGGCATAGACGGTCTGGTAGCGCTCCTTGTCGATCGGTTCGCTGTCGCGCTTGATGTAAGGTGGTAATGGCGTATGGCCGAGTTTTTCGAGATTGGCCCGAAACTCCTCGTCGGGTCCGTCGAAGAGGAAGCGGATGGTACGGCCGCAAGAGGTGGTATTGTCCACCACTTCGGCCACGAGGAGTTCGTTGTCTTTGTCATCGAGGAAGTAGAGCTTGTTACCCACTCGGATTTTGCGGGCAGGGTCCACGAGGACGTCCCAGAGGCGATGCCGGGCGTTGAGTTCGCGCAGCAGGAATACTTCGATCTTGGCACCGGTTTTTTCCTTGCGCCCAAACATGCGAGCAGGGAAGACCTTGGTATTGTTGAAAATGAGGACGTCTTTTTCATCGAAGTAGTCGATGAGGTCCTTGAACATCCGATGTTCAATCTTGCCAGTGTCGCGATGCACCACCATGAGCCGGGATTCGTCCCGGTTGGGGGTGGGATATTGTGCGATGAGCGATGGATCGAGTTCGTAGTTGAATTGCGAAAGTTTTGTTCTCATCAAAGCGATCGAGGGTTTGGGTTAGGAAATGGCCTCCTTTCGAAGCGCGCAAAGATATAAATAACTGCCACCGGCAGCGGTAGTGATTTTTACTCATGGGCAAGCCAATCAGGCGCCCCAATAACACATTGGCGGCGTTGAAGTTGACCGTAGTCACAAGGGGGCAAACGGCGAATACGAGCATGGTGACCTATGTCACCTGAGGGATGCAAGAGCCGCCATTCCTTTACGGCACTGCCAACAATACGGAAAAACGGTATCGAATGAAGTACGGTTTCATCATCGACAATAGAAAGTGCATTGGCTGCCACGCCTGCACCACGGCTTGCAAAAGCGAGCACGACGTTCCTGTCGGCGTTTTCAGGACTTTCGTCAAACAGGTAGAAAAAGGACGATTCCCGCACACCCGACGCGTTTTCACCGTCATGCGTTGCAACCACTGCACGGATGCACCTTGCGTGGAAATCTGCCCGGTGGAAGCCCTCTATACCCGACCCGACGGCATCGTCGATTTTGACAAAAACCGCTGCATCGGCTGCAAATCGTGTATGCAAGCCTGCCCATACGATGCCCTGTACATTGACCCCGATACCCGTACCGCTGCCAAGTGCAACTACTGTGCACAACGCATCGACATTGGCCTCGAACCGGCCTGCGTCAACGTATGCCCCGAACATGCCATCATCTCGGGCGACATGGACGACCCCTTTTCGGAAATCTCTCAACTGCTGGCCCGTGAAACGGTCACCGTGCGCAAACCCGCCAAAGGCACCCACCCCAACCTTTTCTACATCGACGGCGACGACACCGCACTGGAGCCACTGGCCACGCCCAAAACCACCGACAGCCTCTGGGGTAGCCAGGCGCGGGGCGTGGGTCACTTTGCCCGTGAAACGGAAAAACTCGCCTGGTCGGATGGGGATGTGGTAGGCGCTGCGATGAAAGTAGCGGAGGTAAACGGCTCCGAAACTGCCCCTCTCAGTTCGGCCGCCGTCCTGGTGGGCAGCCAGCGCCGCGTGTACGACGCCCCTGACAAGGGTTTGCTGTGGGGCTGGGAGGTCAGCGCCTACGTCTGGACCAAAGCCATAGCTGCGGGTGCCTTCTTGGTCATGGCCTTGGGTCTGTTATTTCCACAGGTTTCGGGTTTGGTCAGCCTGGACATGTTAGGGATGGGCGTGGCGGCCGTCCTGTTATCGCTGCTGTTTTTGGCGCTCACCGGGGCGCTGTTGGTCAAAGACCTCGACAAGCCAGGGCGCTTCCTGTACGTGCTGCTGCGGCCCCAGAAGCGCAGCTGGCTGGTGAAAGGGGCCTGGGCCATCACCCTATACGGTGCCTCCCTCACCCTGTTTGCGGTTGCCAACTGGGCCGGCTGGTTCGGCGCATCGATGGCTGCTTTCTGGTTGGCAATGGCGAGTGCGGTAGTCACAGCCATTTACACGGCTTTCCTGTTTGCCCAGGCCAAAGGGCGGGACTTTTGGCAGAGCCCGGTTCTGCTGTTCCACATGTTGGTGCACAGCTTCATCGCTGGTGCGGCCGCGCTGCTCATCGCCATGTACTTCCTCGGCGACTTTGCCACCGTGGCCCCATACCTCGGCCGTGTCATGCTCGTTGGCCTGGCGCTGAACCTGGTCATCTTGTTCGTGGAGCTGGCCATGCCCCACCCCACTGAAGACGCTCATCTCACCGTTCGCATGATCACCACTGGACGCTATGCGAAGCTGTTCTGGGGTGGCGCCGTGCTGATCGGCAACGTGCTCCCCCTGGCGCTGCTCTTGGGTGGCTCGGCACAAGCCCTGCTGGCTGCCGCCTTCCTCGCCCTGGCTGGCATGTGGATTACGGAAAAAATATGGGTCGAAGCCCCACAGCGAATACCGCTGAATTGAATGGTCATTCTTCGAAGTAAACCCGACTGTTGATAGCATTCGAACAAAAGCAAACAATTCATTCACTCACAAATTCACCTGAATATGAAACATCACCAAATCCTCATCATTGGCGGCGGCAATGCCGGCCTATCCGTTGCCGCCAAGTTGTTGCGCAAGCGGCCCAAGCTCGACATCGGCATCATCGAACCCTCCGACAAACACTATTACCAGCCGGCCTGGACACTCGTAGGTGGAGGTGCCTATGATGTCAAAGCCACCGTTCGCAATGAAGCCGACTTCATTCCAAAAGGAGCTACCTGGATCAAGGACGCAGCGGCCACCTTCGACCCGGAAAACAACAAGGTCACCTGTGCCAGCGGTGCCGAATACACCTATGATTATATGGTCGTGGCACCGGGCATCCAGCTCGACTGGGACAAAATCCCGGGGTTGAAGGAAACCCTGGGGAAAAACGGCGTGTGTTCCAATTATACTTTCGAAACGGCCCCCTACACCTGGGAATGCATCCGGAACACCAAGTCCGGCAACGCCCTTTTCACAGCTCCCAACACGCCCATCAAGTGTGGCGGTGCACCCCAGAAAATCATGTACCTCGCTGGCGACTATTTCCGCAAACACGGCTTGCTGGACAAGGTGCAGATTCACTTCTACTCGGGTGGCAGCCGGTTGTTCGGCGTGGACAAATACGAGCAGACGCTCAAACAAGTAGCCCAGCGCTATCGGTGTCAAATGCACTTTTTCCACAACCTCGTTGCCATCGATGGCCCCAAGCACATGGCTACTTTCGAAGACAAAGAAGGCCAACGCCACGAAGTGCCTTTCAGCATGATCCACGTCACTCCACCCCAGAGTGCACCTGATTTCATCAAAAAATCGCCCCTGGCCAAACCCGACGATCCCCTGGGCTGGGTCGATGTAGATCGCTACACCCTGCAGCACGTCCGCTATCCGAACGTGTTCGGCATCGGCGACGTCACCAACACCCCCAATGCAAAGACCGGAGCTGCCGTGCGCAAGCAGGCTCCCGTACTCGTGGAAAACTTGCTCCACCTCATCGATGGTGGCTCTTTGACCGACAAGTACAATGGCTACGGCTCCTGCCCGCTCGTCACTGGCTATGGCAAACTCGTGCTGGCAGAATTCGACTACGACAACAACCCCATCGAAACCTTTCCATTCAACCAGGCCAAGGAGCGCTACTCGATGTGGCTTTTGAAAAAATACGTCCTGCCCTGGATGTACTGGAACAGGATCCTCAAAGGGACGGCGTGATGAATGTGGATGAGCGTGCCCGGCCCGTCTGTCCAGAAGGACAGGCTGAATAGACGGGAGATAGGGTTTTTGCCTGTGTGGGCGCCCTTATCCCCCTCTGTGGCCGGCACCAGCTTGGAGGAAGGATCCCCCCTCAGGGATTTCATGCCCAAGGCGAGACCAGCGAGTGGAAATCGAACGCAAATCACAGTACCAATGGCATACAAGCACAAACCGTCTTTCATCGAAAAGTTGGCAGAAGCCGTCGGACTCATTCCCGACCTGCACCGGGAGGAAGAATACACCTCCACACTCACCCCGCTTACCGAACCAGGCAAGCTGACCGCTTATCCCCCGCCCGAGCGCTGGGACGATTGGGAAGAATACGAGGCCACCGCCTGGCCGCGCCGGGTGAAACGGCGCTATTCCATCGTGCCAACGACCTGTTTCAACTGCGAAAGTGCCTGCGGTCTGCTGGCCTACATCGACAAGGACACCAACCAAGTGCGCAAGTTCGAAGGCAACCCCTGGCACCCCGGCTCCCGCGGCCGCAACTGTGCCAAAGGGCCCGCCACCATCAACCAGATCACCGACCCCGACCGGATCCTGTACCCCTTGCGTCGCAAAGGTGAAAGGGGTTCGGGTCAATGGGAGCGGGTCAGCTGGGATGAAGTGCTCGACGACATCGCCGGCCGCATCCGCAAAGCCATCCAGGAGGGCCGCCACAACCAAATCGCCTACCACGTCGGCCGACCTGGCCATGAAGGGTACATGGACAGGGTGCTGCAAGCATGGGGTGTGGACGGCCACAATAGCCACACCAACATCTGCTCTTCGGGTGCCCGTTTTGGATACGCCATCTGGTACGGCCACGACCGCCCTTCTCCCGACCACGCCAATGCCCGCGCCATCCTGCTCATCTCGGCCCACCTCGAGAGCGGTCACTACTTCAACCCCCACGCCCAACGAATCATGGAGGGCAAAATGAAAGGGGCCAAGCTCATCGTGCTCGACCCCCGACTTTCCAACACGGCCAGCCTCGCCGATTATTGGCTGCCTACCTACCCTGGCACCGAACCGGCCCTGTTGCTCGCCATCGCCAGGCTGTTGCTCGTCAATGGCCAGTACAACCGCGAATACCTCGAGCACTGGACCAACTGGCGGGAATACATGCACTACGAACACCCCCACAAGCCCCAGACTTTCGAAGCATTCATCGACACCCTCATCGAGGTCTATGCCGAGTACACGCCCGAGTTTGCCGAGCGGGAAACGGGGGTGCCGGCCAGCCAGATCGTGGAGGTAGCACAGGTCATCGGCAACGCGGGCACCCGCCTGTCCACCCACAACTGGCGTAGCGCCGGCAGCGGCAACCTCGGGGGGTGGGCCGTGGCACGCTGCCTGCATTTCCTCAACGTCCTCACCGGTTCGGTAGGAACCGTAGGTGGCACCTCTCCCAACACCTGGAACAAGTTCCACCCGCGTTTCTTCGACCATCCCCCCGCCCAGAAATTCTGGAACGAGCTCCATTTTCCAAAAGAATACCCCTTGGCATTTTTCGAAATGTCCTTCCTGTTGCCCCATTTCCTGAAAGAAGGCCGGGGCTTCATGGATGTCTATTTCACCCGCGTGTTCAACCCCGTGTGGACCTATCCCGACGGCTTCATGTGGATCGAAGCTTTGAAAGACCCAAAGTGTTTCGGCCTCCATGCCGCCCTTACTCCCACCTGGAACGAAACGGCGTATTTCGCCGACTACGTGCTGCCCATGGGCCTGGCCAGCGAGCGCCACGACCTCAACAGCTACGAAACCCACGCCGGCGTCTGGATTGCCTTCCGCCAACCGGTGTTGCGCGAAAAGGCCCGCCGCGAAGGCCGAATGGTCAATTTCACCTATGAGGTAAATCCCGGCGAAGTCTGGGAAGAAGACGAGTTCTGGATCGAGCTGAGCTGGCGCATCGACCCCGACGGCAGCCTCGGCATCCGCAAGCACTTCGAGTCGCCCTACCGCCCTGGCGAGAAAATCACCGTGGACGAATACTACCAGTTCATTTTCGAACACACCAAGGGGCTGCCTGAAGCCGCGGCCAAGGAAGGGCTCAGCCCGCTGGACTACATGCGCAAGTACGGGGCCTTCCTCGTCGAGCCTGCCGTTTACGAGAAAAACCTCCAGCCCCTCGACCAGTCACTCCTCGAAGGCGCCGAAGTGGATCCGCTCACCGGCGCCGTGCGCCGCAACGGCAAAACCATCGGTGTGATGCACCAAGGCAAGCTCGTCGAGGGTTTCCCTACACCCTCGGGCAAAAACGAGTTCTACAGCCGAACCATGTTCGAATGGAAATGGCCCGAATACGCCATTCCGACCTACATCAAGAGCCACATCCACGAGGAACACATGGATCGCTCCAAAGGGGAATTCCCCTTGGTGCCCACCTTCCGCCTGCCTACCCTCATCCACTCGCGCAGCGGCAACGCCAAGTGGCTCTACGAAATCTCGAACCGCAATCCCATCTGGATGCACCCATCCGACGCCGAAAAACTCGGTGTCAAAACCGGCGACCTGGTGCGTGTCAATACCGAAATCGGCTACTTCGTCGATAAAGTCTGGGTCACTGAGGGCATGCGCCCCGGTGTGGTGGCCTGTTCCCACCACCTGGGCCGTTGGCGCCGGCCCAACGACCCCCATGGCAACCGCTGGGCCACCGCCACCGTCGAGATCAGTTCAGACGGCAAGGGGGGCTGGAAAATGCGCCAACTCAATGGCATCCAACCATTCCGCAGCCATGACAAGGACAGTGCCCGCATCTTCTGGAGCGACGGCGGCGTGCACCAGAACATCACATTCCCCGTGCATCCCGACCCCATCTCCGGCATGCATTGTTGGCACCAAAAAGTCCGAATCGAAAAGGCCCACCCCGAAGACAGCTACGGCGATATCTTCGTGGACACCAACAAGAGCATGGAAGTCTATAAAAAATGGCTGGCCATGACACGACCCGCTCCCGGCCCCAACAACCTGCGCCGCCCCCTGTGGATGAAGCGTGCATTGCGACCTGCCGAGGAAGCTTACTACATCAAGGAGTGAGGCTCCACTCCTCGCCAACGAGCCCTGTCTTCTGTGTGAAAGGCAGGGCTCGTTTTTTTTCATTGATCCTGATAGCGGTTGTCGGAGTCGAAGGGAGGGAGCTCTTCTGGGGGAGGAGCCTTCAGGATGACCAGTGCCTGAATCACCACGAACACAGGGAGCATGCCCGCTCCGGCAGCCGCCCACCACATAGAGTCGAGCACTGCCGCCGTCAGCGTTACCAGCATCAGCACGACGAAAATCAGCAAGGTCGAAGCGCGAAAGTCCATGAAATAGCATGTTGGTACAGGCCTCCAAAGTAAAGACACTTGCCCAACATCTGGTCAAAAACCACCTGGGTGAATCCAGCTGCCGGCCATTGGTTTTTAGAAAAAAAATTCAGCGCCATCGCTTTCCTGTGTGCATGTGTTTTCTCCCCCCAACCCGGTGCCCTGGGTTCCTCGGGGGAGACGCTCTTTTTACGCTGGCAGACATCCCACTCACCACCGATGGAGCATGCTCAATGGCACATGGGCAGGTTGCTCATTTGATCCCAAAAGAAAAATCTCTCGGGCACCTGGAATTGCAGCCCCCTTGCCAGCAACAGGCCGGCCATCAACAACAGGAAGGCGGGATACAATTTTCGGAGGGCGTTGCGAAATCGCACAGACAATGCCTGGCCGAAATACACCACGGCAAACATCACCGGCACGGTACCCAGGCCAAACAAAGCCATGTATGCGGCCCCTTTCCACCACGCATCCGTATTGATCGCTCCGACGATGGCCAAGTACACCAGGCCGCAAGGCAACAGGCCATTGGCCATGCCGATGCCCAGCGGGGCCCATCTTCCCTGGCGCCGCAAAGCCCTTCCGAGAGTTTCACGTACAGCCAGGTACAATCGGTCGAGGCCTGGCAAGCGAAGCAGATGGCGTTCCACATCTATGCTGAACAGAGCCACCAAAAGCAGCATCACGCCCAGCCCTATCGAGAAATAGCGCTGGACACCCGCCAGCAACAAACCCTTGCCGATCATGCCCATCACAAGGCCCAACATGGCGTAGCTGAACAAACGACCGATGTTATAGAGCAGGGCGCTGCCGAGGACTTCGGAACGCCGTCCGCCACCTACAGCCATGGCAATGGGGCCGCACATGCCTACGCAGTGGGCACCTCCTAACAAGCCGATTGTGAATGCAGTCCAAAGAAACATGGCTATGAGATGATGGGAGAAGGTTTGGTGGCATCCAGCTTGCGGGCAAACCAACTGCTCAATCCCACACCGATGAGCACGATGGTCAGGGAGCTGGCCGGCATCAGCACGGCCGCCACGAGTGGGGTGAGCTGACCGGTGACCGCATAGGACAATCCAATCACGTTGTACAGCAAGGCGAATATCCATGTGATGTACACGGCCCGAATGGCGGCGTGCCCATAGCGGAGCATGTCGGGCAGGAGTTTCAGCTTGTCGGCGTCGAGGATGGCGTCGCAACCGGGGCTGAAATGGCCGGCATTTTCGGAGATGGCAATCCCCACGTCGCTTTGTCGGAGGGCGCCAGCGTCGTTGAGGCCATCGCCGAGGAAGAGCACGCGGTACCCCCGTGCTTGCAGGTTTTTGATGAACTGGAGTTTGTCGCTCGGACTTTGCCCGGGGCGGAACCAGTCCGAAGAATCATTTTTTTCATCGAAAAACTGCTGGAGCAACTGCCTGTCGCGATCGTCGTCGCCGGTGAGCAGCCATGTCGGCCCGATCGATCGGAAGTAGCTCAACACTTCTTTCACCCCCTCCCGCAAGTTGCTTTGCCGGTGGAAGCTGCCCGTGTACGTTCCGTCGATTTCGAGGCAGACGGTGCCCGGGGTGGCAGCAGCATCCGGTAGATCCGCCGAATCGGCTCCGAAGATGAAGGAAGGCGAGCCCAAGCGAAGCCGGCGGCCTGCCACCCTTCCTTGGATGCCTTTACCAGTGATTTCCTCGAACTCCTCTAGAGGCCCGGCGGGAGATACATCGGCGAGGAATGCGTCCAGGGTGCGGCTCACAGGGTGGCTGGACTGACGCACCAGCGCTTTCAGACAGCTTTGGGCTCGCTCGTCGAGGGTAGCGCCCTCATACCGAAGGGAGCCTTTTGCTCCCCAGGTGAGGGTGCCCGTCTTGTCGAGTACCACGGCATCGATGTCGTGGAGGGCTTCAACGACCTGGGTATTTCTCAGGTAAAATCCCCTTTGGGAAAGGATGCGCACGGCGTTGCCCAAAGTGAAGGGAATGTTGAGGGCGAGGGCACAGGGGCATGCCACGATCAGCACGGCTGTAAATGCGAGCACGGCCTTGCCCGGATCGACGGGGAACCAGTAGGCCAGTGTACCAAAAGCCACGAGCAATACCGCCAGGGTGAATCGCCTGCCTGCCTTGTCGGCCAGCCGGCTGGTACCTGCAAACTTTTCCCTGGTGAATGCCTGGTCGTTCCAGAGCCGGGTCAGGTAAGACTGCGACACGGGCTTGGTCAACACCACTTCGACTGCACCGCCATTGTGGCGACCTCCGGCGAAGACCTGGTCGCCGGGGCCTCGATCGACCAGGTCCGATTCACCCGTGACGAATGCGTAGTCGATGGCCGAATGACCCTGTTTCAGCACGCCATCGGCGGGGATGATGTCACCGTGGCGCAGGCGAATGGTATCGCCCACCTGGAGTTTTTGCAGGGCTACGGTATGTTCGCTTCCGTCTGGCAGCACCTTCACAGCGGCAATGGGAAAGTAACTTCGATAATCCCTGTCGAAGGAGATGCGGTGGTATGTGATGGATTGGTACCACTTGCCGATGAGCAGGAAAAACACCAGGCCGGCCAGGCTGTCCATGAAGCCAGGGCCCGCGCCCGTGAGGATCTCCCAGGTGCTGCGCCCGAAGAGCATGACCATGCCTAAAGCGAGGGGCAAGTCGATGCCGGGATTGCGGGTGCGGAGGCTGTTCCAGGCCGACACGAGGTAGTCTCTGCCCGCATAGATCAGCACGGGGACTGCCAGCAGGATGTTCAGGTATCCGAACCATTGGCGGAACGCCATTTCCTCTTCGCTCAAACCCAGGTATTCCGGAAAGCTGAGCAGCATGATGTTGCCGAAGGCAAAGCCGGCCACGCCCAACTGGTAGATGAGTCGCCGATCATAGGGGCGCTTTTGTTTGTCGAGGCTGGCCAGGTTGAGTTCGGGCGTATAGCCTATGGAGTGCAACAGCTCCACGATTTGCCTCAGGGAAGTGTGCGAGGGATCGAAGGTCAGGTCGAGCTCTTTGCGCAAGAACTGAACCCTCGATCGGAGAATGCCCGGCGCCAACTTGTAGAGGTTTTCCAGCAACCACACACAGGAAGCACAGTGGATCTGAGGCAGGCTCAGGGCCACTCGGGCAATTTTTCCGTCATTGAAATCGAGTATGCGGGCGGCCACCTCGGGGTCGTCGAGCCATGCGAACTGCTCCTGCCGGCGACCTCGCAGCGATACCCCCGCATGGCTTTCAATTTCGTAGTACCGGCACAGGTCGTTGGCCTGCAAGATTTCGTAAACCATCTTGCAGCCGGCACAACAGAAGGGCTTGTCCTCGAAAAGGATGGGATCGGCGCCACAGTCTTCGCCACAGTGGTAACACACCACCGGGCTTGGATGTGGAGCAGTGGATTCACCGCTGGGTTGTGGAGAGGTGTATATTTCCATCAGTCGTGGGTTGAGCAAAGCGGTCCAAAAGTAGCCTTATCTTGTGCCGGCCCTGGTTGACCTATGTCACCCCCTCGACCTGACAAAAATCATGTGGGCTTCTCGCCAGCCTGGAGAGGTTTGGCCCTTACGACGAGCAAAAGCCTATGATGAAAAGCATCCACTGCCTGACAGACTTTTCCGATTGCAGTCAACATGCGGAACGAGTAGCCACCGCACTGGCCGAGCGGACCGGCGCCAAATTGGTATTCATCCATGGCGTCGTGGTTGGCGTGCTGGAATGGGATCGCCTTCCCGAGCAAACCCGGCGCAAATACCCGGAGGTGCACCAACGCATCGGCGAAGCCGTTCGCGAATTGACGCGGCGAAAAGACGAGGCAGCCGCCAAAGGCATCGCCGCCAGCTTCGAAATCCGCTACGCCGACGGCCAGCGCAACATGGCCCCCCTGCTTCTCAGAGGCGATTATGACCTCACGGTTTTGGGTGCACAGGGCTATGGGGAACACGGGCCGCACGGCATCGGCGCCAACGCCATCAAAATCCTGCGCGTCTCTCCGAAACCCGTGCTCATCGTCAAGTCTGCACCTGCCCAGCCGGTCCTTTTCGAAAAGGTGGTCTTTGCCACTGGCATGGAACCCGACACCCACCCCGCATTCGAGACTTTGTTGAATTTCAGCAAACAGTTTGGCTGCAAAGAAATGCACTTGCTCGCCGTCACTACGCCGCACAATTTCAGGCCTACTAGTCACACCTTACAAGCCATGCGGCAATTCGTCGAGCGCTACGCAGCCGACCATCTCCATTTGCACACCTACAACCATTACAGCGTCGAAGCGGGGATCCTCGAATTTGCCGACCAGATCGATGCCCACCTCATCGGCATCGCCAACCACGGCCGCACCGACCTCACCGGTCTTTTCATCGAGAGCATTCCCGAAAACCTCGTCCGCTATGGTTCCCGCCCCGTCCTCAGCATTCGGGTGTAGGAGCTCCCTGCTATCAAGCCATCAGGTTCAAAAATTTTTGGGGCGTCCCCCTCGCCCCTTGGAGCGGACATCCGCCTCACCAGCACAGGTAGTTCCCCGTAGCACCGCCCGACGGTCGTCGGCTGGCTTTTGGCGGTTGTCGGCAGTGGACCATCTTTCTTGACATGCCTCACGCACACACGTTACGAGCCACGAAATTCACTCCAGGACGAAGCGCACCGGGAGGGTAAACATGACCCGCACCGGGCGACCACGCTGCTTGCCGGGGTTCCATTTGGGCATCAGTGAGACTACCCTTGCCGCCTCGGCACCCAGACCCGCTCCCGGGTCGCGCAATATGTTGATATTGGAAATGCTCCCGTCGGTTTCCACCACGAATTGCACAACGGCCACACCTTCTACGCCGGTTTCCCGTGCCACCGCCGGGTACTGGATGTTTTCATAGATGAACTGCAGCAGGCGCTCTTCGGCACAAGCGGCCCGCTCCTTCTTGTCCAGGATGTGTTCGCAGCCCGGAAAAGTGGGCTGTTCTTCCACTACTTTGAAAATCTCGCCCTCTTTGGGTGGTGGAGGGGGCGGAGGGGGAGGCGGTGGAGGAACGGACTCCTTGACCGTCTCGACGGGAGGGGGCACGTCGATGGCGGTTTCTTCACTGATACTCTGGTCTTCGAAAACGACTGTTTCGAGTTCAGGTAAGTCGGAGGGCACTGCCACTACCAGTTGAGGGGCAGGTGGAGGTGGCGGAGGTGGTGGAGGCTCAGCCGTGCGGGGAGTTTCCATCTCGATTTCGTCACCGGTATCGATGAGGTACAATTCGATTCCGGTTTTCTTTTCGTAGGTCGTCCATCCGAATGCAAGGATCATCAATGCGAGGGCCACGATCGAGCCCACCAGTTTGAAGGTGGGCGCAAGCTTGAACACATCGGCCTCGGGATATTTGATCACGGTATGTCGCTTCTCATCGTGCTGGTGTAGCGCAAGGGTGCGCGTAGGCACGACTTGGCTGTAGTAATATCGCACCACGGCGATCATGATCATCAGGCCGAGCACCAACAGCAGGCCAATGAGCATTACCTGGAGGCTTGTGAATTCGAGTGACATGGCAGGTGTTTTTAATGACCAACATGGATAGCTTTCGCTTGGTTGCGGTTGAAAAGTGCGCTATACGTAGCCATGTTGCCGATGCCATCAGTCAGTGCCTCGGGTTGACTTTTGTCAAAAGTCTCTGAATGCAAAAACCCCTGCCCGCCGGGCAGGGGTTTGTTCTTTTTAGTTGGAACGACCAAAGGCCGTTATTCGAGTTTGAATCGGATGGGCAGGTTGAACTGCACGCGTACCGGCCGCCCACGTTGCTTGCCGGGCTCCCACTTTGGCATCATCTTGACGATGCGCACGGCTTCTTCACCGCAACCGGCGCCGATGTCGCGCACCACCTCGATGTTGGTGATGGAGCCGTCTTTTTCGACGACGAACTTGACGACTACCATGCCTTCTACACCGTTTTCACGGGCGATGGCCGGGTAGCGAATGTTGCTGTAGATGAACTGCAACATCTTTTCATCGGAACACTTCTTTTTTTCCTGTTTGTCCACGATGTGTTCGCAACCCGGGAACGAAGGTTGGTCTTCCACCACTTTGAAGATTTCATCTTCCTTGGGTGGCGGTGGTGGTGGCGGAGGAGGAGGTGGCGGTGCTTTTTCCACCGGTTTGGGTGCCTCGATGACCGTCTCTTCGACGATGGACTGGTCTTCGAAAACCACCGTTTCTTCGATGGAGACATCGTTGGGCACTTCCTGGATCACAGGAGGAGGCGGGGGCGGGGGCGGAGGCGGCGGCTCGGCCGTCCGCGGGGTTTCCACTTCGATTTCCTCTTCCAGGGTATCCAAATAAGCCGAAATGTCGATGTTCTTCTCGTACTGCGTCCAGCTGAAGGCCAGGATCATGAAAATGATCGAAACCAGCAGGCCATAATTCAGCAAAGTGGGGCGCAGCGAGAAGGTATCCACTTCGGGATATTTGTTACGCCCGGCCAGTGGAGAATCGAAGTGTCGCTTCGGACCGCCCTGGTTCTCCAGGTTACGTTCCATGCGCTTGGTATAGACGTACCGGATGGCCAGGATGATGACGATGGTGAAGATGACCATCGCCAGGAAGGCGATCAAAACGGTTTTGCCTGTTACTTCGAAATCCATGTTCAAGCATTTTGTGTATGAGAGATCCGGAACACGACAGCTCCGATGATAATGCCACAAAGGTTGGCAACCATGTCCAATACTTCAAAGAATCGGCCCGGAAAATACCACTTTTGAACAAACTCGAGTGCAATTCCGTAGCCGGCTCCCAGGATGCAAACCCCTATGAGGTTGCGGCGGTTCAGCCGGTCCGTTTTGGCCAGCCCCCACAACAGCCACCATGCCAGCACGGCGTAGGCCACCAAGTGACCCACCTTGTCGATCGACAACCCCGTGGGAGGCAACTGCACCTCCCCCGTGGTCGATAGCCAGCCAATGGTCAAAGCCGTGACCAGCGCGGGGACGTAGTATTTCAAATGAATGCGGGCGATTGCCAGATGCAAGGATGGCTTTTTTTGGTGGCGGGCCTTGAAAAAAAAAAATCATGAAACCTTGCTCGCATAGGTTTCGGCGTCGAGCAGCTCATCGAGTTCGGACGGATTGGTCATTTCGATCTTGATGATCCATCCCTTGCCGTATGGATCTTTGTTGATGAGGGTGGGATCGTCACCGCCCGACTCGGCGATGGCCTCATTCATTTCGAGCACTTTGCCCGAAACGGGCATGAAGAGGTCGGAAGTGGTCTTGACTGCTTCAACCGTTCCGAAGACGTCCCCCTTTTGGAGCTCCTCACCCACGGTGTCCACATCCACATAGACGATGTCGCCAAGTTCGCTTTGGGCAAAATCGGTGATGCCGACGTAGGCGAGGTTGCCATCGATCACTTTGATCCACTCGTGGTCTTCAGTGTATTTGAGTTCAGCAGGAAAGTTCATCGGTGAGTAGGGTGAATGATTGGTTTCAGGTTTTGCAGTGCCCGAACCCCTGGCTCGGAGCAGCGCCAAATTTAGAGCATTTTGTCTAACTCAAAATTTCAGCCGCACAGATCAGCAACGGCCATGGAATCGCCTGCTGCCAGGCCAAGGTTTTTACGCTTCAAAGCCGGCATCATCGGATGTCAAAAAACTGTTGCCAGAAAACAGAAAAGCCTATCTTTGCCGGCCCTGAAGGAAAACCATGGCATGCAGCCATCGACTTTTCGATCATTTTCACCATCCACCGCAAAACCAGCAACGATGAAACCCGATATCCATCCAAAGAATTATCGCCTCGTGGTTTTCAAGGATTTCTCCGCCAATATGGCCTTCCTGAGCCGCTCCTGCGTCGAAACCAAAGACACCATCGTCTGGGAAGACGGCAAGGAATATCCGTTGGTGAAGTTGGAGATTTCCTCCGCCTCGCATCCGTTCTTTACGGGCAAGATGAAGTTCGTCGACTCCGCCGGTCGTATCGACAAGTTCAACCGCAAGTTTGCAAAGACCAAGTACGCCAAGACCGAAGAGGGTGAATGAGCCTTTGCTTGCCACTCGACGGAAAAAAGCCCCGACCCTTGCGTTGGGGCTTTTTTCATAGCTTAGCCGGCCTGGAAACAGGGCTGATCTGCAGGCCGTCATGCCTCCTTCAACCCTGGTTTCTCGTTTCAAATCTGCTTGCTCTACATGAGAAATTTGATACTCTTCGACAACGAAACCCGGGATCAGCTCCTGCCCTTCACTTTCCTTCGGCCCACTTGCGAATTGCGCCTCGGCGCTTCAACCATCAGGGAAAAATGGGAAAGGGCCCTCCATGGAAAAGCCTCCTACATCACCCAGGATTACCTCAGCGACCTCTACGACATTACCATCTCCGAGGCGAATTACCTCATCAATGGTGCCGTGCTGCCTACCACGGAACTCTGCACCCTCATCCAACAGCTCGAACCAGGTGAGGCCCTGCTCCACAATGAAGAACTCATAGCCGCCGTGCTCGACCGTCGCCAGTTCGACCAGCTGCTCGAAAGCGACATCGACATCCTCACCAGCTATGAGCTCGAAGATACCACCCGCCTGTTCAAGCTGAACCACCTCTGGGACCTCTTCAAAATACTCGATTGGGTGCTGCGTGAGGATTTCGAGAAAACAATCAAAGGCAGGGAATCTCAACGCCTCAGCTCTTCCAACACCCTCATCGGCAGCCCCAGCTGGCTTTTCATCGAAAAAGATGCCTACGTCGAAGGCGCTACCCTGAACACCTCCGCCGGCCCCATCTACATCGGACGCAACGCCACCGTCATGGAAGGGGCTCTCATCCGCGGGCCATTCTGGTTGGGCGACAACGCCACGGTGAAAATGGGAGCCAAAATCTATGGCCCGACATCGGCAGGCCCTGGATGTACACTCGGCGGTGAAATCAAAAACGTGCTCTTCCTCGACCATGCCGCCAAAGGCCACGAAGGTTATCTCGGCAACTCCGTCATCGGATCATGGTGCAACCTCGGTGCCGACACCAACTGCTCCAACCTCAAAAACAACTGGAGCATGGTCAAACTTTGGAACTATCCGAAAGGGGACTTCGTCGAGACTGGAGAACTCAAAGCCGGCCTCTTCCTCGGTGATTACTCCATGACCAGCATCAACACCATGTTCAACACGGGTACGGTGGTTGGCATTTGCACCAATGTCTTTGGCACCGGATTCCCCCCCAAATTCATCCCCTCCTTTTCCTGGGGCGGCTCCCATGGCTTCGAAACCTACCACATCGACAAAGCCATCGCCGCCGTTGAGCGCATGATGGCCATTCACCACCAGCCCTTCACCCCAGAACAGCGCATCTTGCTCATGCAAGTCTTCGAGATGACCTCCAAGAACCGCAAGTGGGAAAAACCCAGCGACCTGAAGTCCATGCTCAAGTCAGCGCTTTCGGGCAAATAAGTCCATCCTGCCCTCATCGAGTAAATAAAGCCGCAAGGTCTCGATGATGCGAATCAGCTTCTCGGCATATCGCGGGTCGGTGGCATAACCTGCCTTTTTCAAACCCTCGGCCCACCGCCTGTAATCCTTGCCATAGTTCCTCAGATGCTTGTATCGCGATGAGGTCAACAACCTGCCATGCGCCTCGAAACTCTCCGCCCAACTACCAAATACCCTGAACATGTCGTAGCGGCTGTCATCGGAATAGTTTCGGCAAGTGCACCCCAGGCAGCGGCTGCGGCACTTGATGCCGAAATGGTTGTTGGACTCCAACGCAAGCCTGCTCATGCCTGCATCCGACTCCAACAAGGCCTGGGCAAGCGTGATGCTCGCCGGCACACCATATTTACTGGCGTTCGTCAGGGCCAAGTCCATGTGATTCTTCACGTAGTCCATGCAGATGTAATACTTCTGCTCCACGATGGATTCAGGTACACCCTTCTCCCAAGCCAAATCAGGATTCAGGATAAAGTCGAGGCTTTTGAAATCACTTGCCTGCCACTCTTTCGCACTCGAACGAGCAGGGTGCTGCAGCACCGGCGCCAAAGAAAACTCGGTCAGCTCCCCAGCGCCGTTTTGGTAAGGCAAAACGGACTCCACCTGCGGCGTCCCCCCTGCTGAACCCAACACGACTTGAATTTCACCAGTACTCCACATGTACAAACACAAGATGGTGAGGCATACCTCGAACCAGTGTTTTTCCCAAATCGCCCCCCAACGGAGAGGCCATGCCTCGGCCATCCATTCAAACCTGCGAACGGGTTTGTCGGTGTGCTTCATTGCCAGAAATGTTTGATGAACGGCAGCAAAGTAAAACAATTTGTTTTTATTGTTTTGCCATTTTTAAAACAATTTGTTTATTTTTTGGGCGGATTAGAAGAAACGAACCTGTCTTGTGAAGGCAGGGAGGTTTGCAACGAAGCTTTTTCGAGCAATCTCTTTCAGTCTGACTCATTTCGGAATTGGGTCGGAAGGTCTTTCCTTCGCACTAACGAAACGACTCGTCACATGCCCGCAAAAAACTTGCTCGTCGCCGATGCCGGAGGCACCAGTATAGACTGGATGTGGGAGGATGGTCAAGGCAGGTGCATCCTGCACAGCACCCAAGGCTTCAACCCCACCTATGCCGATACCAGTCAACTGGCTCAAATCGCTCGCTCGGAACTCAAACCACAGCTGCCTGGTTGGCCACATGGCACGTTGTTCTTTTATGGGGCAGGTTGCCGCGAGCCGGAAATTGCCCTGCGCGTGGCCAATACCCTCGAAGAAGTGTTTCCGAACCTGGAAATACGGGTGAGCAACGACATGCTCGGGGCAGCACGAGCCACTGCGGGTACGGAAGAGGCGATCGTCTGCATCTTGGGCACCGGTTCCAACTCGATGCGCTACGACGGCAAGGCCCCCGCAGACCAGATTCCCAACTTGGGCATGTGGTTAGGCGACGAGGGCAGCGGTGGGCACATGGGCCGTGAACTGCTGCGGGCCTGGTTTTACCGCGAGATGCCCCCTGCCCTCGATGCCGACATGCGGCAGGCCCTGCCCGAAGGTCGCAAAACCCTGCTCGCCAAAGCCTACCAGCAACCCCAGGCCGCTGCCTGGTTGGCATCTTTCACCACCGTACTGCTGAAACACAGGGAGCTGCCACAGGTGCAGCGACTCATTCGAGACTGTCTCGAAGAATTCCTCCGCCGCCACGTCTGCAAGTACGAGGGCCATGGCGAGCTGCCCGTGCATTTTGTTGGCTCGGTGGCTGCGGTTTTCGAGGATGAACTCACGCACGCCCTCCAGCTGTTGGGCCTGCGCAAAGGCCGCATCCTGAGAAAACCCATCGAGGCACTTTTCGATTTTCACCGCAAGGCCGCATCTTCGCACCCCATTTGAGGCGACGGCCAACCTGCCTCCCCTACTCCACCCGCCCTTTCCAAATCAAAGCCCAAAACAAGTCTTCATGAGTGACAAGTCCATCAAGCGAATAGGTGTATTCACCTCTGGCGGCGACGCGCCTGGAATGAATGCCGCATTGAGAGCCGTTGTGCGCACGGGCATCACGCGGGGCCTCGAAGTGTACGGCATCTACAGCGGTTACGAGGGCATGATTGCCGGCGACATCCTCAAGCTCAACGAACGCGACGTCGGCAACATCCTCCAGCGAGGTGGCACCTTTCTCAAGACTGCCCGCAGCAAAGAATTCATGACCGAGGAGGGTCGCAAAAAGGCCTTCAACCAGCTCAAAAAGTACAAGATAGAAGGCCTTGTAGCGCTCGGCGGCAACGGTACCTTCACCGGTGCCGAGATCTTTCACCGCGAATTTGGCATCCCCGTAGTGGGCGTGCCCTGCACCATCGACAACGACCTCTACGGCACCGACGTCACCATTGGCTTCGACACGGCCGTCAACACTGCCATCGAGGCCGTGGACAAAATCCGCGACACCGCCGAATCTCACAACAGGCTTTTCTTCATCGAAGTGATGGGCCGAAACTCGGGATTCATCGCCCTGTACACGGCCATTGGCAGCGGTGCCACCAAAGTGCTCCTGCCCGAGCGCGACACCACCATGGATGAGCTCGTCGCCACCCTCGACAAGCAAGCCGTGCGCAACAAGGCCTTCAGCCTCGTGGTCGTAGCTGAAGGGAACCGCCTTGGCCGCACACATGACATCGCCGAGGAGGTAAAGAAGCGACTCAAGCTGGAGGAAGACGTGCGCGTCACCGTCATCGGGCACATGCAGCGCGGAGGGTCGCCATCCGGCTTCGACAGACTGCTGGCTACCCGGCTGGGCAATGCCGCCGTCGAGGCGCTGCTGCAGGGTTACAAAGACGCCATGGTGGGTATCAGCGCCAACCAGCTCAAGCACACCCCCCTATCCATCGCCATCAAAAACCAAAAGGAAATCAACTTGGACCTGCTGCGCCTGGCTGAAATGCTGGCCATCTGAGGCCATTCTGTCTGTCAGTCCGTGGCACCATGCTGGATTGGGCTGGGGCCCCCAGCGTGCAGACGCCATAGTGCAAGTGGCAGCAAGAAGTGAGGAAAGCGGTAGAGCGCCTCGGGAAATGCCACCCACAGGCTTTCCCACGGAAATTCCCAATAGAAATTGCCGACGATGCGCGCCATGGCCGTAGCCAAGCCCCACGCCACGGCATACACCAGCACCAGCCGGCGCCACCGCCACGGCAAGAACACCCCCACCGCCACCACCACGTCGAGCCAGCCGGCCACCAGCAGGAAGGCCTTGGCCCCTGTCGTATCCACTCCCAAAATCTGGGTGGTCATCGTCAAAAAGGTGCCTGGCACGGGGTAAAAACCCAGGGCATACAACCCGTGGCACAGAAACGTCAACGACACGGCGGTGGCCCCTGCCAGCTCCCAGCGCCGCCCAGGCATGCCTTCAGAAGGCCAGTACATCCACAACAGTGGGATCGTTACCTGCGCAGCATACTCGAAGAACTGGCCCAAATGGTAGAAGTGTGATTTGGTGTAGGCAGCTGCCAACAGCACCAGTCCCAGCACGCCCACCCATACCAGCCCCCGCAACTTGGCCATCCATTTAGGAAAAAGGGTCAGCACGGCGCAAAGACCATAGTACACGCCCAGACACACGATGCCCTGCTGGATAGCCCTGTCATAGTGCACATCCGTCAGCCACATAGACCAGCTCAGGCCTGGCACCCATTCGATCACTGGCCCAAATAGCGCTTCATCCCACAGTATTTCGCGGTATGGGGCATCGAAAAACAGGTGCTGCAAGGCCCTGCCCGCAAAAACAGAAAAAGCCCCTGCCTGAATGATGTTTTTGGAAGTAGGTAACCTCATTGGATGCTTTTTGATTCGACGACCAACGCCTGCGAGGAAAACCGGAGCACGTTTTCAAAGGAAAATTTCGAGTGAAGCACAACCTGGCCTGCGGCCTTCAATGGCTGCCACCGCTGAACCCAGCAGGGATTCACCTGTTTACATGCCCGATCATGGACAAAAAGCGCCTCATACAAGAACTCGAGTACCGGACCTCTCGCAGCAGTGGGCCCGGTGGCCAGCACGCCAACAAGAGCGAAACGCGGGTGGAGGCCATCTTTGACCTCGACACTTCCCAGGCGCTCGACGAGGTGGAAAAAGCCCGAATCCGCAAAGCCCTGGCAAACCGCCTCACCCAAGCGGGTGAAATCATCGTGGCCTCCCAGCGCAGCCGCTCCCAGGCGCACAACAAGGAGATAGCCACTCAACAACTGCTGGCACTCCTCGAAAAGGCCGCCAAACCTCCACGCTTGCGAAAAAGACGGCCCCTGGTGGTCGATCCCGGTAAACGACTGGAAGCAAAGAAACGGCAAGCCCTGAAAAAGGCGCTGCGAAGAAAACCCATCCTGTAATCGTGGCCTGGGGTTTTTGTCGAGGATCTGAGCCTGTCCGACCCGTTTGGACAGACGTGGATGTTGCTCCTTGCCTATCCTCACATTCGAAGGAGGCGCCCAGGCGATGTTCATTGCATCGACAATTTCCGCTTTTCGGGGCCTCCGACGTTTTTACGCACCTTTGCAGTCTGTTTGATGCTTGTTGATCATGAAAACCACCAGTGAGCAAATGGAAAATGAACTGTTGTCCACGGAGCTTCGTGAAAGCTCTGGTGAAGAAATAAAGCTGGATTCCATCGAAGAGGCCATCGAAGCGATCCGACGCGGCGAAATCGTCATCGTCGTGGACGATGAAGACCGGGAAAACGAGGGCGATTTCGTCTGCGCGGCAGAAAAAGTCACGCCCGAGATCATCAACTTCATGGCCACCCACGGCCGGGGCCTGATTTGTGCGCCCATCGAAGAAAAGCGGGCCGACGAGCTCGGCCTGACCATGATGGTGCCGCAAAACACCTCTTTGCACGAAACGGCCTTCACCGTCTCCATCGACTTGATCGGCCAGGGCTGCACCACCGGTATTTCGGCCTACGATCGAGCCACCGGTATTCGTGCTTTGACGGACCCCAACACCAAGCCCAGCGACTTCGCTCGCCCCGGCCACATCTTCCCGCTGCGAGCCAAAGCGGGCGGTGTGTTGCGTCGGACTGGTCACACGGAAGCCGCCATCGACCTGGCCCGCCTGGCTGGTCTCAAGCCCGTGGGTGTGCTTGTCGAAATCCTCAACGAAGACGGCACCATGGCCCGCCTGCCCCAACTGATCCAGATTGCCCGGCGGTTCAACCTCAAGATCATCAGCATCAAGGACCTGGTGGCCTATCGCATGCGCACCGAGCGCCTCATCCGGCGAGAGTTCACCATGCCTTTCAAAAACCGCTACGGCGAATTCGAACTCATCGCCTATCGGCAGCTCCAGACGGATGACATCCACCTGGCCATCATCAAGGGCTTGTGGCAGCCCGATGAACCCGTGCTCGTCCGGGTTCACTCCACCCACGAACACCACGAAATCCTGCAGATCCTCATGAACGACATGGCCCACCGCCTCGACAGGGCCATGGAGAAGATCGCCGAGGAAGGACGCGGCGCATTGGTCATCATGCGCCACAGCGACAAAGACGGATCCCTGCTGGACTGCCTGCGCCACCTCAAAAACAACAACGAAAATCGCTTCCGCATGCCGCCGGGCCGCCGTCGCGACATGGAACAGCGGGACTACGGCATCGGCGCCCAGATTTTGCGCGACCTCGGCATCAGCCGCATACGCTTGCTCACCTCCAACCAGACGCGTCGCATCGGCATGATTGGCTTCGGCCTCGAAATAGTCGAACTGGTCGATTGGTGATCCTGCGCGCCAGGCTCATCTGCCCGTTTTTGCCATCATTGCCTCAGCGCTTTTCGTGCTCGTGGATGCCTCTCGGGCACAACTATTACCTTTGGCCCGCATAGTCCCGATCTACTCTGGCAAAACCAAACCAACTCGAGTTTATGAATCCCACCCTCCGGAAGCTGGCACCCCACCTCGCGGCCTACATCATCCTGCTTATCGTGGCGTTTTTGCGATTTGCACCCGTGGTTTTCGAAGGCAAAGAGCTGATGCAAAGCGATAACATCCAGGCCTATGGCATGCAGGCCGAGATGCGCAAAGTGCACGAACAGACGGGTGAATATCCCCTTTGGACCAACTCCATGTTCGCCGGCATGCCCGTGTACCAGATCATGTACCCCACGCTCAGCCTCATCAAACCGGTATGCACCATCCTGCTGTTGGGCAATGGCATGGCTCCACCACACACCGGTTTGCTGTTGCTGCTGTCGGGCATGTACCTCTTGCTCGTCATCATGCGGGTGGACTGGCGGCTGGCATTGGCCGGTGCGCTCGCCTTCGGGCTGGCGGCCAATCACATGGCCCTTTTCGAAGCGGGCCACAGTACCAAAATCGTGGCCTCGGCATTCATGGGGCCCATCCTGGGAGGCATCCTGCTGACCTATCGCGGCAAGTGGTGGTTGGGTGGTGGCCTCACGGCCCTTTTCACAGCCCTGCAGCTCTACGCCAACCACGTGCAGATCACCTATTATTTTTTCCTGACCCTGGCCATTTTCGGCGTGGTCATGTTGGTGCACACCCTTGCCAGAGAGCGAGAAAAGTTGGGGGATTTTTTGAAAGCCTCTGCCATCGTGGTAGTGGCCGTGCTCTTAGGGGCTGCCACCAATACCGGGCGGATATTGACCACCCAGGAATATGCCGAGGAGAGCATCCGTGGAAAATCGGAGCTCACGCACAAAGTGGGTTCCAGCGGCTCCACTGCCGCAGAAGGCGGCGGCCTGAGCAAAGACTACGCTTTCAGTTGGAGCTATGGCATCCTCGAAACCTATAACCTGCTCATCCCGAATTTCATGGGCGGGTCGAGCGGTGAGAGTTTCGCCAGCGACAACAACAGCGCCACCATCAGGGCCTTGCGCAGCATGTCCAGTGTGGAAGAAGCCACCAACCTGGCCCAACAAACCACCCATTACTGGGGCGAGCAACCTTTCACCGGCGGGCCTGTGTACATGGGGGCAGCCATCATGTTGCTCTTTTTCTTAGGGCTGTACATGCTCTGGTGGAAAAACAGGCCCCTGTTCTGGTTTGGGGCCATCTCGGTGGCCTTCACGATCATGCTGGCCTGGGGCAAAAATTTTCCCGCACTCAACTACTTCCTCTTCGACCACTTCCCCCTGTTCAACAAGTTTAGGGCCGTGACCATGGCTCTAGGCATCACCAATTTTTACATCGTATTCATCGGCTTCTTGGGGCTGCACTATTTTTTTCAATCCGATACGCCGCAGAGCCAGCGTCGAACGGCCATCCTGCGGGCGGGTCTCATCACTGGCGGCTTGCTCGTTTTGGGCTGGCTGCTCAGCTATGTGCTCGACTTCCACCGAAGTGGTGAAAATTTCCCGGAGGCCTTGGCAAGGGCGGTGGCCGAAGACCGAGCTGCCCTGCTGCGGGCCGACGCCCTGCGCTCCCTGCTTTTCGTGGCCCTCGGTTTTGGCGTGATTTGGTTGTATGCCGTGGGTAAGGTGAACGCCCTTTTGACCACGCTCGCCATTGCTGCCATTGTCACCATCGACATCTGGGGGGTGGGCATGCGGTTCGTGGATAGTTCCGATTTCGTGGACAAATCGGAGAAGCGCCGCCTGACGGCTCCAACGGCCGCCGACGAGCAAATCATGGCCGACCCCGACCCGTACTATCGGGTGGCCGACTTCCGGCGCAACCCATTTGCCAACGCCCTTACCAGCTACCACCACAAGAGCATGGGAGGTTACCACGCCGCCAAGCTCATGCGCTACCAGGAGATGATCGAGCGATACCTCGGCGACCCCGGCACCTATCGCCACATTTACGGCATGTTCAACTGCAAGTACTTCATCACCCAGAACGACCAAGTCTTGCCCAACGACGAAGCCCTCGGCAACGCATGGTTCGTCAGCGAAGTGCAAACGGTGGCCAACGGCGACGAAGAAATTGCGGCACTCGCAGGCCTCGACGCCAGGCAAACCGTCGTGGTGCAAAAAGCCATCGCAGACCAGGCACTCGCCGGCTTCCAGCCTCGGTTCGACAGCACGGCCTCCATCCGGCTCACCCACTACCACCCCGACACGCTCATTTACCAATACAGCGCCAACAGCGATCAACTGGCCGTTTTCTCCGAAATGTACTATCCGCCATCCAAGGGTTGGAGCATGTACATCGACGGGCAGAAAGCTGCGGACTTTTTCAAAGCCAACTTCACCCTGCGTGCCGCCAGGCTCCCGGCCGGGCAGCACGAGCTCAAGATGATCTTCGAACCACGCAGCTACTACGTCGGCGAGCGCATCAGCGTGATCACTTCCATCGCAGTATTGCTCCTCACGGCATGGGGGATATACTGGTTCGTGAAAAATTACGAGCTGCCTCCGGCGGAGAACCTGCCAGTGGAATCGACAACTGCCACGGCATCCTCCAAAACATCGCGTCGGCAGCGTCGTAAGAAGTAATTCCAACCTGGGCGGCTGTCCGTTCGGATTGGCTGTGCACCCGAGGTGCGAAGTTGGAAGCCCGTTGGGTCAGAATGGCCCTGGCTTTCCACCATCGAAAACAGAACCAAACCCACCACGGCCACGAAAACCTTTCGACTCGACAACGTCACGGCCCTGCAGGCTTTCCAAGTCATGCAGTATGGCACTTCGGCCCTCATCGCCATCCTGCTGGCAAAAAGCAGCTGGGGCTTGGAGCAAATCGCCATCTACGAGGCCCTGATGTTTTTGGGCGCATTGTATTCCTACTTCTGGCTGGTGGGAGGCAGCACCGCCATCCTACAACTTTTCCCCCGGCTCGACAGCGAGCAGGGGCGGCGGGCACTTTTCAACACTTTCTGCCTTTTCTGCATCGCCGGCCTACTCACAGGCGCCGTCATCTACCTCAGTGCCGATCACCTCATCGGCAGCGTGACCCGTTTCGACCACCTGCCTCACGTACAACTCCTGGCTGTTTACATTGCCCTGAACTGCCCCTCTGCCCTGCTGCACTTGTACTACTTGCTGCTGGGACGTTACCGCTCCATACTCATCTTTGGTTTCACTGGCTTCAGCCTACAGTTACTCGCGGTGGGATTGCCCGTCCTGTTCGACTGCCCGCTGAGCATGGTATTGAAAGCGCTGTGCGTCTGGGCTGCGTTCAAGCTGGTGTGGACGCTGTCCGTCGTCTGGCGGCACACCGAGCTTCGGTTGGACGGTTCCTTCATTCGCAGGTATGTGTGGCTGTCGCTACCGCTGATGCTGATTGCCTTCGTGGGCAAGGGCATCGAGTACGTGAGCACCTTTCTGGTTACGGTGCTCAACGAAGAGGAAACGGCTTTTGCCATTTACCGTTATGGGGCACGGGAGCTGCCGCTGGGGCTCATTCTTTTGTCCTCTTTGGGTACGGCGCTGCTTCCAGTGGCCTCGCGCAACATGGACGAAGGCTTGCGCGCACTGCGCACCCGCACCCGCAACCTGTCCCACTGGCTGTTTCCCGTTTCCATTGCCATGACGCTGGCGAGCCCCATCTTGTTCCCTCTGGTCTTCAGCCCGGCATTCAAGGAGTCGGCCTTCGTTTTCAATACCCTGGGGCTGTACCTCATCTGCCGCATCCCGATGCCCCACGTCGTCACCATGGCAGCCGGTCACAACTACGCCGCCACGGCCAACGCCGTGCTGGAATTCCTGCTCGTCGGTCTTTTCAGCTACTTGTTGGGGCGCTGGTTCGGTCTGGTTGGCATAGCCATGGGCACGGTACTGGCTTTCCTCTGCGACCGCATCGCACTCATCAGTTACAATTGGAAGGTACTCGGCATCCCGCCCTCCCGGTACGTGGATTTCAAAACCTACGTGCCTTACTCCCTGCTGTTGGTGGCCGCTTATTTGATTGCTTTCTCGTATTGAAGGGGGGTGACTCCTCGCCACGGCTTTTTTTGAATGGCCTTCTACCAAATGCTGCGGTTCCATTTTTTGTCGCGCCAAGCGCCTTGCCCCCAACCATACACGCCGAGAAGCTGTCTAACTTGCCGGACTCGATGGGGCGACGCCCCTGGCATGGACCATCCAAACCGGCGCTTTGTTTCGAAAAAATTACACAGACGAGGAACTGGTGAAGGGCTGCTTGGCCAACGACCGCAAGTGGCAGGAACGCCTGTATCGGAGGTATTTCCCTGCCATGATGGCCATGTGCCTGCGCCACACTGGCGATCGGGAGGAAGCCCTCAGCATCGTCAACAACGGATTCCTGAGGGTTTTCCAAAAAATCCACCTATTCTCGGGCACCGGCAGTCTGGAAGGCTGGATCCGCAAGCTGGTTTGGCACAGCCTCGCCGACCACTATAAGGAACGGACGCGCTACCTGCGCTTTCTGGTATTTGAAGAGCATGACCGATCCACCCGCCCAGCTGCCGACGACGAATTGTTGCTGCAGGACTTGATGGATCTCGTCGAGCAGCTGCCGCCGGCATCCAAAGCCGTTTTCAGGCTCTTCGCCATAGAGGGTTGCTCGCATGCGGAAATCGCCGATCGCCTGGGCATCAGCGAGGGCACTTCCAAATGGCACCTCAATGCAGCTCGCACACGCCTGAAGTCCTGGCTGGCTGCCATCGATGCCCAGGTGGACCAACGACCGAAAAGCGTACAAGAAGGGCTTTGATTCAATTCGAAAGCGATGAAAAAAGATAACAGCCATATCGACCCGGAATTGGTAGATCGAGGGTGGGAGCAAATGAAGGAACTGCTCGATGCGGAGATGCCGACTGCCCCACCGCGCAGGCGCCGGCTGGCGGTGTGGTTTTTCTTTGTGGCCCTGGCAGGTCTGGGTTGTGCTGTTTGGTGGTTTTACACCACGCAGCCCGGCCAAGGCGCCGATGACCGCAGCTTCTCTGCCATGGCAGACCAGCAAAGGGCAAAAACACCTGCCATTGTCCAACCCGCCGATTTGCAACCTGGGAACACCCAAATGCCCGCTCACACTGCCGCCGAACCAACCATCTCCACCCGTCCGCAAGGCGCTCGGCAACGGCCACGCACCAGCCCCGCCCCCACTTCCACGGATCTAACTGAAACGTACGCGTCCAACCTGCAAGTGCTACCGACCCATCGGGATGCCCATCAACCAATTGTAGCTCTACCTGCCTCGAAAAATCCCCTCGAGGCCATTCCGATGCAAAACCGCAGCGCTGCGCCGGCACACTTGGCACCGCCCGCCATTTCACCATTGCAATCCACTCCCGCCCTGGACTGGGCCATTTTGGAAAGCAAGCCCCCAAGCAGTGCTCGCGAAGAGACCAAAGGCTACCTGCAGGCGGGACTGGGCGCAAACCTCCAACCTGCAACGGGCTTCTCCCTGCAGGGTGGCAAGGAGTTTCCCCTTGGAGATAAATGGGCTCTTCAACTTGGAGGCGGTTATACCTGGATCCGACGCCAGTTGTATGTGGTTGCCAAGGATTCTTATGAGTCCAGTTCGGGAACTTTTATCAACATCGATCTGGACTATCAATTCGGCCATGGTGATGCTGAGTTCATGGTTTTCATGGTGAGCACCAGCAGCCATACCAGCCTGGATTTCCATTACCTCGATTTCCACGCGGGCATGAGCCGACGACTCGGCAGCCGGTGGCAGCTTTCCCTGGCCCTGCAGCCTTCGATTTTGCTTCGAGCCACACCCGACATTGCAAATGGTGGCATATTCAGCAGGTCCAAGGCGAGTGAATCCGACCCAATTGCCCTATCCCAAACAGATTTGAGAGTGCCGTTGCAGGCCCTCGATTGCAGCCTCCTGGGCAGTGTGGAGTATAGGCTGAGCCGGCAGTGGGCACTTGGCCTCCACTACCGCTTTGGGTTGGTTGACGTGCTCGAAAACAACGGCCAACGCGAATACCACCGGCTGGGGGGCCTGTGGTTGCGCTATACGCTCCGCTGACCCCGAGGCCTTCGTGGAGTGGAAGCGGCAGCGTACATTGGGCCGAAAAACCACCATGGAAGCACCAGCCCGCCATCTGTTCGACATTCCACCGCTAGTCCATTACCTGAACTGTGCCTACATGGCCCCGCTGGCCGCTCCCGTATTGGAAGCGGGGCGCGACGGCATGTTTCGCAAGGTGCATCCGTGGGAGATCAGCGCCCCGGATTTTTTCAACCAGGTGGAGGAATTGAGGAGGGCCTTTGCCCGCCTGATCGGCTCGGCTTGCCGTGGCGAGCGGGTGGCCGTGTTGCCGTCGGTGTCGTACGGCTTCGCAACGGTCATGCAGAATGTACAGGCTCGGCCTGGGCAAAAGATCGTGAGCGTGGCGGAAGCCTTCCCGAGCGGGGTGTACACCTGGCAGCGACTGGCCCGGGAAAAGGACTTGCAACTCGAGTTGATTGCTCCGCCAATGGAAGGGCCTGGTAGGGGGCAGGCCTGGAACGAAGCCTTGTTGGATGCCATCGACGAGCGCACTGTCCTGGTAAGTGTGCCTCCCGTGCACTGGACGGACGGCACCCGCTTCGACCTCCGGGCAGTGGCTCAGAAAACCCGCCGGATCGAGGCCTGGCTGGTAGTCGATGGGACCCAATCAGTTGGGGCACTGCCTTTCGACCTCGAGGGCATCGCACCCGATGCGCTCATTTGCGCCGGCTATAAATGGCTGCTCGGCCCCTACAACATGGCCCTGGCATGGTACGGCCCCCGCCTCGACGGAGGGCGCCCGCTGGAAGAAAGCTGGATGCACCGACTCGGCAGCCAGGAATTCAGTGGCTTGGTGAATTACCAACCAGCCTACCAACCGGGGGCCGTTCGGTTTTCCATGGGGGAGGCTTCGTCGTTCATACACGTGCCCATGCAGCTGGCAGCCCTCGAACTCATCGAGCAGTGGGGGGTTGCAACCGTCCAGGACTGGTGCCGGCAGCTCTCAGCTCCCTACGTCGAGCGGTTGCAGGCCCTGGGTTGCCGCATAGAAGCCGAGGCTTGGCGCGCACACCACCTCTGGGGCGTGCGCCTGCCGGCTCACCTCGAACCCGAGCGGCTCAGTGAGCAGCTTCAGCAACGCAGGGTGTACGTGTCGATCCGAGGCCAGGCGGTTCGCATTTCCTGCCACCTTTTCAACGACGAGTCTGATTTCGAGGCCCTCCTCGACGCCATGCAATTGGCATTGCAACCTCCAACCAGTACCTGATGTTATTTGCCCGTCGATCTTCGAGTAATTAGCGCACTTCAAAAAGTGGGCTCAGTGGTTAAGAGAGGTTGAGAGAAGTTGAGAGAGGTTGAGAGAGGTTGAGAGACCTGTCTGTCGGACAGGCAGGTCTCTCAACCAACAATACTTGCAAGCAACACCAATAGAAAAAGACTTTTTGCAGTGGACTCAGTAATGGACAGAAAAGACTTTTTGAAAGCCTTGGGGCTGGGTCTTTTGAGTGGAATGGCTATGAAAACAAGAGCATTGGAAAAATGGACGGAATCGCTGCCCCAAACGGGTGAACGCATGCCGGTGCTCTTCGTGGGCCATGGCAGTCCCATGAATGCCATCGAGGACAACGACTTCACCCGATCGCTGCGGGCCCTGGGGCAAAAGCTGCCTACACCCAAGGCCATACTCGTCATTTCGGCCCATTGGCTCACACGCGGCACCTGGGTGCAGGTGGCTGAAAAACCGAAGATGATTTACGACATGTACGGTTTCCCCAAGCCGCTCTACGCAGTTCAATACCCAGCACCCGGCGCCCCTGCATTTGCCCAGGAGACCAGGCAGATCGTCACGCTTACCAATGTCCTGGAAGACCACGAATGGGGCTTCGACCACGGCAACTGGTCGGTGCTCGTACACCTGTTTCCCAAGGCCGACGTGCCGGTTTTTCAACTCAGCATCGACTACTACAAGCCCGCCGAATGGCACTATGAGCTTGCCAAACAGCTGAAGGAGCTGAGAAACAAGGGCGTGCTCATCATCGGCAGCGGCAACCTGACCCACAACCTTCGCATGGTCGATTTCCACCAAATCGACGCGCCGCCACGCGACTGGGCCCTCGAGTTCGACCAGCGCATTGCCCGGTTTCTCGAAGACCGCAACGACAAGGCCGTCGTCGAATACGAAAAGCTCGGCACCGCTGCCCGACTCGCCGTGCCCGAGCCCAGCCATTACCTGCCTCTGGTATATGCCGTAGGGCTGCACGATGAAAAGGACGAGCTGAGTTATCCCTATGAGAAATTCCAGTACGGCACCCTTTCCATGCGCAGCGTGCTGTACACCCCTGGCGGGTGATTCTGTCGAGGGACATCAGTTGCGAAAAAAATCCAGCCCCCACGAAACCCCGTGAAGCAGAGGAGAATTTTGCTTTTTTTCGCCCTCACCCTGAGACCTCAACCAACCTACCTTTTCCCCTCCCCTTTTAACCCTTGCAATTCCATCTCCATGGTCATTACCGGCAACGTCATCGATCTGCACAAAAAGCGGATATTCCACGGTCAGGTCATCGTAGAGGGCACCCTGATCAAAGCAGTGGAAGAACTGCCCGGCCGCAGCCAACGCTACATCCTCCCGGGCTTCGTCGATGCCCATGTCCACATTGAAAGCAGCATGCTGGTTCCTTCCGAGTTTGCCCGACTGGCGGTGCGACATGGAACGGTGGCCACGGTGAGCGATCCGCACGAAATCGCCAATGTGCTTGGCACGGCAGGTGTGGAGTACATGATCGACAATGGCCGCCGGGTGCCCTTCCGGTTCAATTTCGGAGCGCCCTCCTGCGTGCCAGCTACTGCATTCGAAACAGCCGGTGCCGTGATCGATGCAGAGGCGATAGAACGGCTGCTGCGTCACCCCGAAATCCGATACCTCTCGGAAATGATGAACTACCCCGGGGTGCTCTCGGCCGATGTAGAAGTAATGGCCAAAATTGAGGCAGCCAAGCGCTTGGGCAAACCGATCGACGGACACGCGCCAGGGCTGCGGGGCGAGGACGCCCGCCGCTATTTCGCCGCCGGCATCAGTACCGACCACGAATGCGTCAGCCTCGAGGAAGGACGTGAAAAGGCCAGGCTCGGCGTCAAAATCCTCATCCGTGAAGGCAGTGCAGCCCGCAATTTCGAAACCCTCTTTCCGCTGCTCGAAGAGTTTCCCGCTCAGGTGATGTTTTGCAGCGACGACAAACACCCCGACGACCTGCTCGAGGGCCACATCAACAGGCTCGTAGCCAGGGCTCTCGCCCATGGGTGCGACCTGTTCGACACCCTTCGCGCCGCCTGCCTGCGCCCCGTGGTGCACTACGGCCTGCCCGTGGGATTGCTGCGACCGGGCGACCCTGCCGACTTGATCGTCACGACCGACATCGAATCATTCGAAATAACTCAAACCTGGATTGGCGGGCAGCTCGTGGCAGAAAAGGGCCAATGCCTCGTCGAAGCCGTGGAAGCCGAGGAGCCCAACCGTTTCGAAGCGGCACCGCTGTTGCCAGAAGCATTCCGCGTGCCGGGGCGCGAGGGCAGCTTGCGAGTCATCCGCGCACTCGACGGAGAACTCATCACCGAATCTTTTACCACCACTCCGACCATCGTGGATGGATTTGCCGTGGCAGATCCTGCCCGGGACCTGCTCAAAATCGCCGTCGTGAATCGCTATGCGCCCACTGCTCCGGCCGTGGCGTTCATCTCGGGCTTCCACCTCCAACGCGGAGCCATTGCCTCCAGCGTGGCCCACGACAGCCACAACATAGTGGCTGTGGGCACCAGCGACGAAGCCCTCTGCTGTGCCGTGAACAAGGTCATCGAAGACAGGGGTGGCATCAGCTTGGCCTTCGACGGCTCCAAAGCCATCGGTCTGCCTCTGCCCGTGGCTGGGCTCATGGCTGCCTCTGACGCGGCCCGGGTGGCACGCCAATATGGTTTGATGGATGCCATGGCAAAGGCCGAACTGTGCAGTACCCTGCGCGCTCCTTTCATGACTCTGTCGTTCATGGCCCTGCTGGTCATCCCGCAATTGAAGCTCAGTGACAAAGGCCTTTTCGACGGGGCCTCTTTCCGGTTCGTGGATTTGTTTGAGTGAACGTGACGGACGTGACGGGCGTGACGGGCGTGACGAACGTGACAAGCGTGACGGGCGTGACGGGCGTGACAAGCGTGACGAACGTGACGGGCGTGATGGACGTGACGGGCGAGGGGGGCCAAATCAGGCGCTCACTTGAAGTGAGCGCCTGAATTTGCACTTGCAGCGAGCGGCTGAATTTGCACTTGAAGTGAGCGGCTGATGCAGCCCTTACAGGAGCTAACTTTCAGATAGCTCCTGTTTTCTGAACCGACAATACGGACGTGACGAACGTGACAAGCGTGACGAACGTGACGGGCGAGGGGGGCCAAATCAGGCGCTCACTTGAAGTGAGCGCCTGAATTTGCACTTGCAGCGAGCGGCTGAATTTGCACTTGAAGTGAGCGGCTGATGCAGCCCTTACAGGAGCTAACTTTCAGATAGCTCCTGTTTTCTGAACCGACAATACGGACGTGACGAACGTGACAAGCGTGACGAACGTGACGGGCGTGACGAACGTGACGAACGTGACGGGCAACCGTCAACTGACAACCGCCAACTGACAACCGTCAACCGGATTGACTCCGACGGCACGGTTCAGCGCTTAGAGAGGGTGTTTGGATAGGGCGGAAGGAGCCGTATCAGTGAGCCGAGCTGGCTGAAGGGCGCTGAAACTGGACAAATCCTGCGGCCACTGGTCAATTCCAAAGGGCTGCATCGGGCATGGTGGCGATGACGGAGTATGTGTTGCCTTTGTGGGTGAGGACTTGTTGCCAAAGTTTATCGGGCTGGGAACTGAAGACGTAATTGGGATCTGACTCGGCCAGGACCCAAGAACCCATTTCGAGTTCGTCTTCGAGCTGGCCTTCGCCCCATCCGGAGTAGCCGATGTAGAAGCGGATGTTGTCGGGGGTCACCATGCCATTCGAAATGAGGAATTTGAGGTTTTCGAAATTGCCACCCCACCAGACGCCGCGCGCCACCTGCTGGGAATCTTCGAGCAGGTCACCGAGGTTGTGGAGGTAGTGGATGGTGTCGGTCTGGACGGGGCCGCCGAAATAGACCCTGGCACGGAACTCGGGAAAATCGCTCACCAGTTCATCGACAAAGACGTCCAACTGGCGGTTGATGATGAAGCCGAGGCTGCCGTCTTCCTCGTGCGCCGTTAGGATGACTACGGAGCGTTTGAAATTGGGGTCGAGCATGAAAGGCTCGGCCACGAGCAAGGTTCCTGGTTTGATTCGATTTTTATTCATGGCAGTTAAAATGCCGGTTCAAGGGTAAAGTGGTAAAAATGACAACAATGAACACCTGACCGGCAAAATCGTTGGCGGCTGAGGCAATCAGATGGCCGAAGTCGGGAAACGACGGTCGAGCCTTGCCACGAAGCCTCTCAAAACCTTGCCAGTTCCACCTACTTCGATGAATTCGGTCACCCCATCGGCGATCATGTTTTTCATCGTCTGCGTCCAGCGGACGGGAGCGGTGAGCTGGGAGATGAGGTTGCGACGTATTTCGTCGGGGTCGGTGTGCGGAAGGGCGTCCACGTTTTGGTACACTGGGCAGCGGGGCGTGCGGATGTCGGTGGCAGCGATGGCGCTCTCGAGGGCATCCTGGGCCGGCTGCATGAGGGGGCTGTGGAATGCGCCACCCACTTGCAAGATCACGGCTTTGAGGGCACCGGCCTCTTTGCAACGCGCTACTGCCAGTTCCACCCCTTTCACCGTGCCCGAGATGACGAGCTGGCCGGGGCAGTTGTAATTGGCCGGCACGACGATTTCCCCTTCGATTTGCTGGCAGATTCGTTCGACGACCTCATCGTCGAGGCCGAGGATGGCGGCCATGGTACTCTCTACGGCTTCACAAGCTGCCTGCATGGCCAGGGCGCGCTGTTGGACCAGCCGCAGCCCGTCTTCGAATCCCATGGCGTCGGCGGCCACCAGTGCGGAGAACTCACCCAGCGAGTGACCAGCCACGGCTCCCGGCTGGAAATCGTCTCCAGCCATTCGGGCCCGAATGACGGCGTGGAGGAATACGGCTGGCTGTGTCACGCGGGTTTGCTTGAGGTCTTCCTCGCTGCCTTCGAACATTACGTCAGTGATTCGAAAGCCCAGGATTTCGTTGGCTTGTTCAAAGAGCGCTCGGGCCAGGTCATTGGATTCGTACATGTCCTTGCCCATACCTGGAAACTGGGATCCCTGTCCGGGGAAAACGTATGCCTTCATAGTACATGTTTGCACGACTGCCGCGCTGAGTGGGGATTCCCAGTCAAAGCGGCTGGTCGGGTTGTGGTTTTTCGATTTCGAGTGTCAGGGGCCCTCCCCTGTTCAATGCAGTTTGTGACCGATGAGGTTGAGGAACTCCTGCCGGGTCTCCTGCTTTTTGAATTCGCCCGTGAAAGCGGACGTGGTGGTGACTGAATTTTGCTTCTGCACGCCGCGCATCATCATGCACAGGTGCATGGCCTCGATGACCACAGCCACGCCAAGGGGGTGCAGGGTTTCCTGGATACAGTTCATGATGTCGATGGTGAGGCGTTCCTGCACCTGCAACCGACGGGCGAACACGTCCACCACCCGGGGTATCTTGCTCAGCCCGACGATACGTCCGTTGGGGATATAGGCCACGTGCGCCTTGCCGAGGAAAGGCAGCATGTGGTGCTCGCAAAGAGAGTAAATCTCGATGTCTTTGACAAGCACCATCTCACTGTAGGCTTCTTCGAACATAGCCGAGCGGAGGATGGCAGCAGGGTCCTGGTGATAGCCCTTGGTCAGAAACTGGATGGCTTTGGCCGCCCTTTTCGGGGTGTCGAGCAGGCCCTCGCGTGCGGGGTCTTCACCGATGGCTTCCAGAATGGCGCGATAGTGTTCAGTCAGGGAGGCCGTGATGGTGGCAGAATTGCTGTGAGTCATGGTCGAGAGATTAACTGTGGTTTCACGAAGGTACCGAACGAACGAGCTGACAAACAAGGGGCGGCGGGAATGGTTTGAGGGAAAACGCCAAAAGGGGGGAAATGAGGTCTGCTGGGGACATTCACTCACCGAAGTACTCCACGTAGATGTTTTCGGTTTCGCACAGGCGAATGCAGTGGAGTTGGCAACCTTGGATGTGCGACTCGAGCTGTTGCCAAAAGAGCACGGCGAGGTTTTCGGTGGTGGGTTGCATGCCGCTCGGGATGAAGTCCACATCGAGGTTGAGGTTGGCATGGTCCACCTTGTCGATGATTACTTCGCGAATGATTTGGCTGAGCTGTTTGACGTCCATGACGAATCCGGTAACGGGGTCGGGCTGGCCCTTGACGGTGACGAAAAGCTCATAGTTGTGGCCATGCCAGTTGGGGTTGGCACATTTGCCGAACACTGCCCGGTTTTGCTCATCGGACCAGGCATCCACCCACAATTTGTGTGCGGCATTGAAGCGCTCGCGACGGGTCAGGTAAACCATTTTGAAGGCGTTGAAGAAATGCCGATGCAGACACCTGCGGAAATCGGGGCGCAAAACTACGAAATGCACCCTTGGCCCCTTGGACAATTTTCCCAACTTCGCACGCATCAGCCACCGCCGCAATTTTTCCTGCATGAACCGCCCCCGCATTTCGGTCATCATCCCAGCATACAACGAGGAAGCCTCCATAGGTAAAGTCATTGCCGATATCCCTGCCGAATGGGTCGATGAAATCGTCGTTTGCGACAACAACAGCACCGACGACACCGCCGAAGAAGCACACCGCGCCGGCGCCACCGTGGTTTTCCAGCCCAGGCCCGGCTATGGCAACGCCTGCCTGGCAGGCATGGCATACCTGCAACAGCGCCCTGCCCCGCAGCAGCCACAAATCGTCGTCTTCCTCGACGGAGACTACTCAGACTTCCCCGAACAGCTGCCCCTGGTGGTAGCCCCCATCATCGAAGCCGACTACGACCTCGTCATTGGCTCGCGGGCCCTGGGCCGCATGGAGCGCGGCGCCATGCAACCCCAGCAGATTTTCGGCAATTGGCTGGCCACCACCCTCATCCGGCTTTTCTTCGGCTATCGGTTCACCGACCTGGGACCCTTCCGCGCCATCAAGTGGGACAAGCTCCTGAGCCTCGGAATGGAAGACCGCAACTACGGCTGGACGGTGGAAATGCAGGTCAAGGCAGCCAAGGCTGGTCTGCGCTGCACCGAAGTGCCCGTCGACTACCGGCGCCGCATCGGCCATTCGAAAGTCTCCGGCACCATCAAGGGCACCATCCTCGCTGGGCACAAAATCCTCTGGACCATCTTCAAAAATCTGTGAACCCGCTGCCCCGCTGGATGCCGAGGTGGTCAATTGGTTACATTTGCCCGCTACAAACACTTTCCCCTGATGATGACTGGAAAAATCCTGCCTTGGGCTGTTGCCGGCTGCGCACTCTGCCTTTGTGCGTGCAACCGGCCGCCGGCCGCCGAAAAGCTTTTCACTGAAATGCCCCCTTCCTTCACGGGCATCGACTTCGTCAACGAACTCGAATTCCGCCAGGACTTCAACATTTACACCTACCGCAACTTTTACAACGGCGGTGGCGTGGCCATCGGAGACCTCAACCACGACGGCTTGCCCGACATCTTTTTCACCGCCAACATGAAGCCCAACCGGCTTTACCTCAATAGGGGCAACTGGAAATTCGAGGACGTGACCGACAGGGCTGGCGTGGCTGGCAAACACGCCTGGAGTACCGGCGCCACCATGGCCGACGTCAACGGCGACGGCTGGCTCGACATATACGTGTGCAACTCCGGCGACGTCGAAGGTGACGGCCGCCAAAACGAACTCTACATCCACTCCGGCCTGGTAGATGGCATTCCAGTTTTCGAAGAAAAGGCCGCCGAGTTCGGCCTCGACGACCCGGGCCTCAGCACTCACGCCGCCTTCTTCGACTACGACAAGGACGGCGACCTCGACATGTACTTGCTCAACAACTCCTTCCGTGCCATCGGCAGCTTCGACTTCCGAGTCAACGAACGCCAAAAACGCGACCCCGTCGGAGGCGACAAACTCTTCCGCAACGACGGAAACCGTTTTACCGACGTGAGCGAACAAGCTGGCATCTACGGATCGGTGGTCGGCTTTGGCCTCGGTGTCACAATCGCCGACGTCAACCTCGACGGCTGGCAGGATATCTACGTTTCCAATGACTTCTTCGAACGCGACTACCTCTACATCAACCGCGGCGACGGCACTTTCAGCGAAGAACTCCCCAACCAGATGTCCAGCATCAGCGCCGCCAGCATGGGCGCCGACTGCGCCGACGTCAATGGTGATGCCTGGCCTGAAATTTTCGTCACCGAAATGCTGCCCAGAGACGAAGCACGCATCAAAACCAAAACCACCTTCGACAACTGGAACCGCCTCCAACTCAGCGTAAAGGCGGATTACTTCACCCAGTTTACCCGCAACACCCTCCAGCGCAACAACGGCGACGGCACTTTCAGCGAAATCGGCCGACTGGCTGGCGTCGAAGCCACCGACTGGAGCTGGGGCGCCCTCATCCAGGATTTCAATAACGACGGCTGGAAAGACATCTTCGTCGCCAACGGCATCTACCAGGACCTCACCGACCAGGATTTCCTCCAGTTCATCGCCGCCGAAGAAACCCAAAAACTCGTCATCAGCCGCCAAGGTGTCGATTTCAAAAAACTCGTCGATTACATCCCTTCGGAGCCGGTGCCCAATTTCATCTTCGAAAACACGGGGCATTGGCAACCCGACGACACCTCCCTCGTCAGGCCCTTTGCCGACCGCTCGGAAGCATGGGGCGTGGCCAAACCCGGTTTCAGCAATGGCAGCGCCTACGCCGACCTCGACAACGACGGAGACCTCGACCTGGTGGTCAACAACCTCAACGCACCACCTTTCCTCTACCGCAACAATGCCGAAACCCTACTGCCCCAGCACCATTGGCTGCGCATCGTCCTCGAAGGTGAAGGCGCCAATACCCAGGCCATGGGAGCCAAAATATTTGCCTGGGGCGGCGGCCTTTGCTTCTACCTCGAACACAACCCCATCCGAGGATTCCAGTCCTCGATGGACACCCGCGCCCACCTGGGCCTGGGCCCCGTCGAACGGCTCGACAGCCTCGTGGTGCGTTGGTATTATGGAAAACAGACCACCTTGTACGACATCCCGACCAACCAGGAGCTGGTATTGCGCGAAGCCGATGCGGCCCCAGTGACTTTTGCCTTGCCCATGGCTTGCCAGCCATTTTCCAAGGTGGCAAAAACCCTCTTCCACCACGCCCCGCCAAACCTGACACCTCCTTGGACCCACAAGGAAAACCTCTTCGTGGACTTCGACCGCGACCGTCTCATTTACCACATGCTCTCCACGGAGGGCCCCAAGGTCGCCACGGCCGACGTCAACGGCGATGGACGTTTGGATTTCTTCATCGGCAACGCCAAGGACAGCCCGCCAGCCCTGTTCATCCAGCAGCCTTCCGGTCGATTCACCCTGAGCCAAGAAGCCTTTTTCAACTCCCAGGCCGATGCCGAAAACCTGGGCGTGCTCTTCTTCGACGCCGATGGCGATGGCGACCAGGACCTCTACGTCACCAGTGGCGGCAACGAATTTGCCCAGGGAAACTTCTCCCTGCGCGACCGCCTCTACCTCAACGACGGCAAGGGCCGCTTCACCGATTCCGGTGCCGTCCTCCCAGCCGGCCAGCTCGTCAGCTCCAGCTGTGTGAAAGCCTCAGACTTCGACGGCGATGGCGACCTCGACCTCTTCGTGGGCGTGCGCCTGGTGCCCTTCTACTACGGCGTGCCACCTTCGAGTTTTCTGCTCCAAAACGACGGCCGGGGTCGGTTCACCGATGTTACGGCTGCCCTGGCGCCAGCCCTTCAGCAAGTGGGCATGGTCACCGACGCCGTCTGGTTCGATGCCGATGGCGATGGCGATGAAGACCTGGCCTTGGCCGGCGAATGGATGCCCGTGAAGCTCTTGCGCAACGAGGGTGGTCGGCTCGTAGATGCCCCCTACCCCGCCCTGCAGGCCTCCTCCGGCTGGTGGAACTGCCTCGAAGCCGCCGACGTGGACAACGACGGCGACATAGACCTCATCGCCGGTGGCCACGGCCTCAACAGCCGATTCAGGGCCTCGGTGGACAAACCCGTGTCCTGCTACATCAACGATTTCGACAAAAACGGCAGCGTCGAGCAAATCATCTGCCAGTACAACGGCGACAAATCCTACCCCCTCGTGCTGCGGCATGACCTCATTTCTCAAATGCCCGAGCTGAAAAAGAAATACTTGAAGTACGAATCCTACAAAGGGCAAACCATCGAGGACATCTTCAGCCCCGAACAGCTGCAATCGAGCATCGTCCATCAGGCCGTGCGCCTGCAATCCACCCTGCTGCTGAATGACGGCCGGGGCCGCTTCAGCCTGCACAACCTGCCAATGGAAGCCCAACTATCCCCCGTTTACGCCATCCTGCCCGCCGATTTCGATGGCGACGGGAATGTGGACTTGCTCCTCGGTGGCAATCTCAAGCACGTCAAACCCGAGATGGGCCAATACGATGCGAGTTTCGGATGCCTACTCCGCGGCAGGGGCAACGGCACATTCGAAGTCTTGCCCTCCCGACGCAGCGGTATCAAAATCTTCGGCGAAGTGCGCGATTTCCAGCTGGTGCCTCTGGCCGATTCCAAGCGAAGGCTGTTGGTAGTTGCCCGAAACGATGCACCTCCCTTGTTTTTTGAAACGAGCAACCCCGGGGGTGACGATCCAAGTGCCGTGCAGCGGGAAAATTGAAGAAGCCGGCCCGGTAAACCTCCAAATCTGGAGCGCCTGGTGATTTGAAAAAACAGATTGATATCTTCGTGCTTGCGCAACCCGAATTCATCCATCAAATCTGGCTGTCATGAAAAATGCATTAGCTGTCCTGAGCCTCGCTTTGCTTGCTGCATGCCAGTCTGACCAGCAAGCTTCAAACCAGTCCACCACGGCGAGTGCCCAAATTGTGGTGCCTCAGTTGGTGTGCAAGGTGGTGCGCGACCCCGATACCCACCCCGACACCCCCTTGAGCGAGGTGTACCTACAGGTAGGTGAAACCGCTCATAAGGTGGCAGACGTGTCGGTATGCCTTTCTATAAGCAAAGATGAATACGACCAATACCAAATACCCCCCCGAGCCATCAGTGCAGTGGGTGGCTGGTATGCCGGTGCCGGTGATTATTTCTACGTAATTGAGGAAGAAGACGGCTTCCGGGTCATGCACGCCGCCGTGGACGAGATGGCGGAAGGGTCACTCTTTCCTTATGAAAAAGTACTTTTCGTCGATGCAGCGGGCAAGGTATTCGAGCGCAAGTAATCAGGCTGGGGGCTGTTCGATCTGAACCAGTTTGCCTGTAGCCTTCTCCTTGAGGAGTAATTTGCGTGTGCCATCGGGCATGACCTCCTCTTTGAGCAGCCAGTGTGCGTCGTCGTACTCGGTCTGTTTTTTGACCTGAACGGCTTCGTCGGGCAGCCCCCTCCATTCTTTCAGTTCGACAGGTTCCCAGCGCTTGCTTTTAGCCGATCGATAGGCGGCATCCATGATGGCGTTTACTACGTAGCCATCGTAAAAAGTTTCGCGTGGTTGCCGGCCTTGCTCGATGCTGTCGAGCATGTCGGCGAACATGTGGTTGTATCCCAATTCGTTGACTTCATCGCCCACGGGGAACACCCAACCACTGCTGCTTTCGGCTTTCTCGGCCACGTACCCCTTGTTGCCTGGGGCGGTGAACATCTCGAAGCCCGTGCGTAGGAAGTGATTGAGCCAGATGGTGCCCTCGGTGCCCATGACTTCATCGCGCAGGTCCATCCCCCCTCTGAAGGTCCATGCCACCTCGAACTGGCCGATGGCGCCGTTGGCATAGCGAACCAAGCCAATGGCGTGGTCCTCGGCATCGATGGGTTTGACCTGGGTATCGGCCCAGCACATCACCTCCACGGGCCTGACGTCCTTGCCAATAAAGCTGCGTCCAATCTCGATACAATGGCAGCCCAGGTCCACCAGGGCACCGCCCCCAGCCATTTTCAAGTCCCAGAACCAGGGGCTGTGGGGGCCGGGGTGGGTTTCGCGGCTTTTGGCCCAGAGCACCCGGCCGATGGCTCCCTGCTTGACGCTCTCGATACTGCGAAGGGTTTTTGGCGTGTACACCAGGTCCTCGAGATAGCCCGCAAAGACGCCCGCTTTTTCCACGGCTTCGAGCATGGTCCAGGCTTCTTCCGCATTGCGGGCCAGGGGCTTTGTGCACATGACGTCCTTGCCGGCACGGGCGGCGGCAATGGCCGCTTCGGCGTGTTGGTTGTTGCGCAGACCGATGCACACCACCTCTACATCGGGATGGCTCACCGCCTCCTCCAGGTCGGTGGTCCAATTGGCAATCTTGTGCTTCTTGGCAAAGGCACTGGCCCTTTCGCGGGTGGTCGAATAGGCCATGACCACCCGGTCGCATTTGCGCATACCGTGCAGGGCTGAGACGTAGAAATCGGCAATGAAGCCAGTTCCAAGCATCGCAATCTTCTTCATAGTCGAATGATTTTCCTCGAAAAATGGGTGAACGTTTTACCGGCAGGAATCCCCGGCCGCATGTGGGCGGTGAATTTCAACAATTGGTGCCGGCCCTGCAAATGCAAGCCGCTGAAAAGACCCCTTACCTGTGGGAGGCCGGCTTTTATCTTTGCCACTCAGCCAATAAAACTCGGACTCATGATCAAACACCTGGAACACATCGGCATTGCCGTCAAAGACCTCCAGCAGGCCAACGAGCTCTATGAAAAACTCCTGGGCGTCGCTCCCTACAAGGAAGAGGCCGTAGCAACCGAAGGCGTGCGCACCTCTTTTTTCAAAACGGGGCAAGCCAAGGTGGAACTGCTGGAAGCCACCAGCCCCGACAGCCCCATCGCCCGATTCATCGCCAAGCGCGGCGAAGGCATCCATCACATCGCCTTCGAAGTGGACGACATCGCCGCTGAAATGGAGCGTCTGCGATCCCTCGGCTTTGAAGTGCTGAATGAGCAACCACGACTCGGTGCCGACAACAAACTGGTCTGCTTCATCCATCCGCGATCGGCCCATGGCGTGCTGGTGGAATTGTGCCAGGAGCGAGTGGATTGAACAAACGAGGATTGAGCGCACTGCTAAAAGGCACTGTAGTGCGAAAAGTTAGATGTCTCACTCCTGACAGCACTCGAAGTGCTGTCAGGAGTAAAACGCGCAACCCCTCAAAACCAAGGCTTTAGTTTAAACTCAACTCCTGTCTGCCGCCCTGTCTGCCGACCTGTCTGCTGACCTGTCTGCCGACAGGCAGGCAGGCAGGCAGGCAGGCGGACAGGCAGGTCACTCAAACAACGGAACTTACGCCAACTCCAATTGAAAAAGATTTTTTGCAGTGGACTCAGGATTTGAGTAAGCGGTAAAAAGTGCCGGTGGGATGAAAAAGCATGTGCCAACCTGCCTTCCTGGCCCACTGCTCACTGCCCACTGCCCACTGTCCACTGCTCACTGCTCACTGCCCATGGCCTCATCACGCTTTTCACTTGTGGCGCCTCAGGCCCTTTCCATGTGACAAGCAGGGCGACGTCTTCAAAGCAATGAAAAAAGGCCACAGGATATCCCGTGGCCTTTTTCACTTTTCAGGAGGCCTTACACTACTTGATCTCAGCTTTCTTTCTTGCTGCATAGTTCACCTTGAGTTGGCCGATTTTGCGCAGTTTGGTTTTCACATCCTGCACGATACCCATGGTGATGTCCTGATCGACGCGCAGGGAGGAGGTAATCCTCGGCCGCAGGTTGGGTTGCACGGTCTGCTTGTGGTTTTCGACGAAGAGGGGGATGTCGTCAACGGTGGCAAACTTGTCGTCGAGCTGGATGCGGGGAGCCGTACCGTAGATGTGCTGGTAGCGTTTCTGCGGCCTACCGATATAGATGTAGTGGACGAGCGATTTTTGCTCGAGCTTTTCCAATTCGGTAGCTTGGGGCACCACGACGTGCACCTTGAGTTCGGTCTCGCGCAGCTTGGTGATGACCATGAAGAAAAAGAGCAGGATGAAGACGATGTCAGGCAGTGAAGAGGTGGAGATCTTCGGCGTCGTCTTGCCCCGTTTTCTTTGAATGCGTGCCATAGGTTGATACTTGAGCTTTTGTGGATGCTACTTTGCCTCTTCGCCGTAGGCAGTGGGTTCGGCTTCCGAAATCACGAAGGGAATCTTCTTTTTGATTTGTTGGATGATCGGCTTGGGCAGGTCGTCACTGTAGGGTTTGCCTACCAAGCGCATAGCCTCTTCGTCCCAAAGCTCCCGATAGGCAGCTTTGAGCTCGTTGTACACGGCGATGTAGGTTTTGTAGCTGGTGCCTCGGTCGTTCTTCAGAGAGATGATGGCCGTGTTGGGGGCCTCGGCCAGTTCGGGGTCGCCGTAGGGGTTCATGATGAACAGCTTGGCCCGCTCACGGATTTCATCGATGCTGACCAGTTCCCCTCTGACGAGGATCTGGTTCTGGGCATTGACGAGTACCTGAAAGATGTTGCGCTTCTTGATTTGCTGTTCTTCGGGTGGTTCTTCCGACCACTCAGGGAGCTTGACGGTGATGCCACGCTCGACGTCGATGGTGGTGGTCACCAGAAAGAATACCAGCAACAGGAAGGCGATGTCCGCCATGGAGCTGGCGTTGATTTCAGGCACTTCACGTTCTTTCTTGGCCATGGTTTATTGTGTTTTGAAGAAGTTCCACACCTCCATGACGATCATGAGCACCACCGAAGCCAGGAAGAGGAACAAAGTCAGGCGGATAGAGGCTCCAATGAGTTTGCTGATCTCGGGGGTGATGTTGAACTGTTCCATGGTGGCCTTCAAAGAGCCCGTAGCTTCCGCATCGGACATACTCCAGAAGATGAAGAACAACACCACGAGCCCGGCAAAGCCGATCAGACCACGAATGGATCCCTTCGGGTTTTTGAGCACATTGAACAGGCTCAAGAGTATGGCGGCGGCTACGGCCAACACGAAGAGCGCTGCCGTAATGTAGAGCACGGGGTAGAAGATATCACCCTCTGGAGAGAAGGCTTGCTCCTGCTCGGGCAGGGCATCCAGCGCCTCTGCACCCGACATGATGGGGATCACACCCACGATGATGAGCACCAACGCTGCTATGAAGGCAACCAGCGGCCCTCGACGTATGAGGAATGAATACATATTCTACGGGTTTCTTTAGTTCTTGAATGCATTGTTTTCGATCAGCATGTCGATCAAAGCGAAGGAAGCTTCCTCCATCTTGTTGGTGATGCTGTCGATTTTGGCCACGATGTAGTTGTACAACACCTGCATGATCATGGCCACGATCAGACCGAACACGGTGGTGAGCAGAGCCACTTTGATACCACCGGCCACGATGGTCGGCGAGATGTCACCCACCCTTTCGATGTTGTCGAAGGCTGCGACCATACCGATCACCGTACCGAAGAAACCGAGCATTGGCGCCAGGGCGATGATCAACGAGATCCAGACCAGCCCTTTTTCCATCAGACCCATCTGCACACTGCCGTAGCTGACGATGGCTTTTTCGACTGCGTCGGGGCCGTTTTTGACGTTCTTGAGGCCTTCGTAGAGCACGCTGGCCGTGGGGCCAGGGGTGGCACGGCAAACTTCCATGGCACCTTCCAGGTCACCCGCCTTGAGACGCTCGTCGATCTGGGTGAGCAGCTTTTCGGTGTTTACCGAAGCAATGTTGAGGGTGATGATGCGCTCGATGGCCAGCGCCAACCCAATGATCAGGGTAATGAGAATGGGGAGCATGAATTCCCAGCTACCCTGGATGAATTTTTCTTTGAGGATCTGGAATCCGGTAGCGGGTTCCGGCTCTTCTTCAGCAGCGGCGGTAGTCGTGGCCGGCTGTTCTTGCACTACCTGGGTAGCAGTGTCCTGTGCTTGTGCGGAAGTATCGGGTTGCTGAGCGTAGAAATTGCCCGAAAATACAGCCAGACCCAGAATGAGCAGAAGGGCTGTGAATTTGCGCATAGTCGTGAAGTTTACGTTTAAAATGAGTTTTTCGCATTGAGAATTGAGCGTGAAAAGTCTCGTCAGAGCTTTTGCGGAGAGAGTGGGATTCGAACCCACGATCCGCTTTTGGCGGATACACGCTCTCCAGGCGTGCGCCTTAGACCACTCGGCCATCTCTCCTTGCCTCTTCGCTGTCGTTACAAAGGGAGCAGAATCCGTTGATTTGCTTTTTCATTTACCCCCATTACATCGAACGAGGGATGAAACCCCGTCAAAGTACTACTATTGACCCCGTGTTCAGGAGGGTAATGTAGCAGGGGCTCGAGAAGCGGGGCAAAAATTGCAAAAAGCACAAAGACTGCAAAATTTTTGTCACCGCCGGGAATTTGGGATTAGATCAGTCGGCTTATTTGGCAAGGCTTTCAATTTGCAAGGGCAAGATGGGGCAATGATAGAAAAGAGTTGTATTTACCCCTGATTTTTCCTGAAAATTTTTTGGGCGTTGGCTGTGGTTATGTCCGCAATGCGCTCCAGGGGCAGCCCGAGGGCATCGGCCAGGTGCTGCGCAATGATCTTGACGTATGCGCTCTCGTTTCGCTTGCCTCGAAAAGGTACAGGTGCCAAGTAAGGCGAATCGGTTTCGAGTACGAAAACCTCCGCTGGCAATTGTCTGACCACCTCTGTGAGCCCCGCTTTCTTGTACGTCAGCACCCCGCCGATGCCGAGGTGAAACCCCATGGCGGTGATGCGTCGAGCCTGTTCCACCGTGCCCGTGAAACAATGGAAAATGCCGCCAGGCGCATGCCCCCCGCCTGCCTCGAGCAAGTCGATGAGGATGTCGAGCGATTGACGGGCGTGAATGACGATAGGTAATCCGTACCTGGCAGCCAGCTCCACCTGGAAGCGAAATGCCACTTTCTGAATCTCCAGCGTACTGGTATCCCAGTGCATGTCGATGCCAATTTCGCCCACGGCGCAGAAAGACCGTTTGCGCAACCACTCGACCACTGTTTCCAATTCCTGTTCGAAGCCGGCCTTGACGCTGCATGGGTGCAGCCCCATCATGGCGTGGCACAAACCGTCCGAGTCGGCTTCCAGCTCCAACATGGGTCCGATGGTCGTGCTGTCGATGTTCGGCAGGTAGATGGCCTCGATACCCGCCTTGCGCGCCGATTCCAGTACTTCGGCCCGGTCGGCATCAAATTGCCTCAGGTACAGATGTGCGTGTGTGTCGACGAGTTTCACGTATTCCTGGGTTGGTTGGAAAATGGCTGCAAAACAACCCTTTTATCCGGCGGGTTCAAAAACCGCCTGCCGATTTGTCCCCCACTTCTACAGCCCCTGGGTTTGTTGGCATTGTTGGGTATATTTGCCCATCACTTTTCCCACACATGCCGGTCAGCGGCAGCTTTTGTACCCAGGCCATGAAGATCGCCTCTGCCGTTAACCGATGGATCCCCTGAACATGGTCTCACCTGAGAAACTGCACCACCGCCAACACTACACATCCTTTCCGTTGGCAGTCGACATCACGTAAATATTCAATGGAAACCGGGAGGCCGATTACTGCCGCATTTGTGGCATCATCCGCAAGAGGCACTCCCATGTGCCGTGGATTTCAACAACAATCGCCGAGCATTGTCAACACCTGAACAAACATACTCCTCGATGGAAACTCGCCGGTTCGGACGCCTGCTTCTCGCATTGGCCTGCCTGTGCTGGTGTTTCAGCCTGTCGGCTTCCCGACCCTACACCGCCACTGGTACCTGGGCTGGCACCAGCAATGCCGACACGGTGACACTCAGCCTCATCAGTGGGCAGGATACCACCTATTGCATCGATTCGGCACTCATCGACTTCGATGGCGTCCTCACCTCGGCTAGCATTTGCCAGGCCGGCAACCCCTCCTCGGTCATCGCCACCGCACTCAACGGATTCTGTGTGGACCTGACGGCAAGCAGCGCTTTCAACGGCCCTGCGCCCGAACTCATTTGTCTCATCCATTGCTTCAACAACAGCGCAGCCCAATGTGACACCACTTACCTGCAGGTGGTCGTACTCAGCTCCTCCTGTGACCAATTGCTCCAACCGGACACGATCGCAATCACATTTGCGGGCCTGCCGATGCCGGTGTGCATCCCGTTGGCACCCCTGCAGGCCATCCACTACGATCTGTGGCTGGATGACGAGCCCATCACCCAAACCGTCGGCTGCGATTTCGACAGCGTGGTGGTGTATTCCTATGGCCTGTTGCCAGGCAATGGATTTTCCGGCCCCTATCAATTGGTGGAATGGAAAGTAGATGGAGTGGCCTATTCCGGGTTTTTCAACAATGTAAATGAACTGGCTGCCTTCATGAACTTCGTGGACCCCACTGGGCAATGGCAGATCAACCTGAGCAACAGCATCCTCTTCGGCGGCAACCCCGACAAGGTTTATGGCAATATGCTCATCACCCACCTGCCTACGGGAAGCAATGCCCAGCTCAGCGTCAACTACTCGTTTTTCCCAAAAGGCATGAAAATAACCATCGAAGACGGCTCCACACACCTGTTCATTGCACACGACCCCGCTACGGATTGTACCGACACCATCGTCATCACCTCCAACCAGTTCGTTCCCTCCACAGACACCATTTACCTGAGCCTGCCCGCCGACACACCCTCCGACACCATCTGCCTGTCGCTCGACGAAGTGCCGGGAGGCCTCGGCAGCAGCGGCTATTGCCTCACTCCCCACCTGGGTCAGGCCCCCCTCGCGAATGATTCCTGTATCGTCTATCAAGGCTATGCAAATACCACGGGGCTGGACACCTTCTGCGTGCTCCTTTGTAATGACGGCTTCCCACAGGTTTGCGACACCACCGTTTTTTTCGTGGAAATAACCCCGGTGGTTGACACCCTGAAGCTGACCCTGCCCGCCGGCGCCACACAACTCGACACCTGCCTGGCTGCAAATGTGCTGGAATTGACGCCGCCGCTCACCGAGGCCTTCGTTTGCCAACAAGGCGAAGTGGTCAGCGCTGCGCTCGACAGTACCTGTCTGACCCTTAGCAACGACGATTTTTCTGGCGGTACGGATTTCCTATGCCTGGTGCATTGCAACGACTCGTTTTGCGACACCACCATCGTAGAGCTGACCATCGAGCCCCTCGTCTGCGACACCATTTTCGATGTGGACACCCTGGCCCTCTGGTTGGTGCACGACACCGCCTTCTATTGCATGCCAGTGCCCGTGACCGAAATCGGCAATTACACCGTGTGCCTCGATGGCGACACCCTCACAGGGTTCGCACCTTGCGGGAGCGGTGGCTCCCAATTGGTGCTCATGGGCAGTGGCACGCACCTGCTGACAATCAAAAGCGGCACCCTCTGCGCCGATTCGCTGACCATCGTCGCCACGCCATTCGACAACAACACGGACACCCTGCATTTTTCCACTTTCGTCAACGAACCCCTCCCGGGCATTTGCACCCCTGCCCCCGAACTCCTCGGCCAAATCAGCCAGGTGAGCATTTGCTCCCCGCCCGTACATGGGGCTCTTGCCCAAGTATCCGACACTTGCTTCAGCTGGGTGCCCCAAACCAACTATACAGGCACCGACACCGCCTGTGTAGTCTTTTGCGACGACCATCTGCCTTCCGCTTGCGACACTTTCATCTTCGTGCTGCAGACATTTCAAAAAACAGATACCCTGCACGTCCAGACTTTCGAAAACATCCCGAGCACCGTCGTTTGTGCCGACACCACCACCCTGCCAGGCGGATTTTCCGAAAGCCTCATCTGCCAACAACCTGACCATGGCAACCTCCTCGTCAGTGGGAATTGCTTCACCTACAACCCCCTCCCCGGTTACATCGGGCAGGATACGGCCTGCCTGCTCGTGTGCGATCCATCGGGCATTTGTGACACCTCCATCATCCTCATTGAAGTGGACTCGCTTTGCAGCAAATTGCTTTGGTTCGTCCACGACGACACCCTCTCGGCTGAAGCCCTGGACTGCATTGCCAAGGTGGGCGTCTGCATCCCCCTGGCTTTCGACTCACTCGGCCAATGGGGCATCCTCGACAATGACACCCCCATCGCACCCGCTGGCCAACCTTGCAATGGCAGCTTCGCCAGCTTCAGTCTCGACACCGGATTTCACGTGCTCACTTTCACCCACCTGCTGAGCGGATGCACCGACAGCCAGGCCGTGGTCGTCACCTGCCCCACCGACTCCTCCAATTGTGGTATCCACGCCACCACTCCCCTGGCCTTCGACCTCGACGATTGCAATGAGGTGGCCCGCTTTTGTACCGACCTCGAAATGGATGCCCTGCCCTTCCTCTATACGACCCTCGATGGCGTTCCTTTCGACGATTGGCAGCCCTGCAGTCCAGGCCTCGAGGAGGCCGGGCTCGACCTCGGCCCCGGGCAGTGGCAGCTCGTCATCGCCGACACCGTCAAAGGCTGTGCGGACACATTCGACATCGCCGTCAATTGCCCTCCCCCCTGCCCCGTCTGGTTTCCGACTGACACGCTCGTCTTTACCAACAGCAACTGCGCCCAAAAACCAGGTCGCCTTTGCCTGCCCTTGACCGTCGATTCCTTGTCCAAACTGTCGTTTACCATCGATGACATCCCGTACAGCGGCCCCTACCTGCCTTGCCTTTTCGACACCCTTTTCAACCTGCTCTACAGCAGCCTCCCCGGTGGTGGCCTCTCAGGCCCCTACATCGTCGAAAACTGGCAAGTCAATGGCGTGTCTTTCAACGGGCAGTTCAACACCGCGCAGGAATTGGCCAACCTCATGAGCCTGTGGGACGCCCTCGCCAACTGGAGCGTGCACATCGACCCGCAAACCCAGCTCGTCACCATCCAGGGCGGCCATCCCGCCAACACCTACTCTGGCATCACCATCCGCCAGCAATCCACGGGTGTGACCGTCACTTTGGGCATCGGCATGCTGCTACTGCCGCAAGGGGCCGCCGTACCTCTCCCCCAAGGCACCTACGCGCTCGTGATCACCGATCCGACCAGCGGTTGTTCGCAGAGCGCCACGGGTATCATCGCCTGCGTAACCAGCAGCGTCTTCGCCGATGTAGTGCTCACGGGCGACGTGGATACCCTCTGTATCAACGGCAGTGAGCTGCCCGGCGGCATCGACACGGTATTCAACGCCTGCCCCGGCAGCGGCGGGCAGGTTGCCAATTTCGTCATCGTGGATTCCTGTTTGTTGTATCTGGGGCTCATTCCGGGGCAGGACTCAGCCTGTGTGGTAGCCTGCAACGACTTCGGCATTTGCGACACCACCTTCGTTTACGTCACCGTAGTGGACGAGCCGCCCTTCCTCGATCCACCCATCGCCGTGAAGGATTCCATCGTCACGGGAGAGGGCCAGCCCGTCGTGGTGCAGGTGCTCCAAAACGACACCATCGATGGCATGACGGACATGTACATCGTCGATGAGCCTTCCCACGGCGAAGTCTTCATCTTGACCAACGACGACATCAACTACGTGCCCGATCCCGGCTATTGCAACGACCAGCAACCCGACAGTTTCAGCTATGCCATTTGCAATCCCGTGGGTTGTGATACCGCCTTGGTACTGGTGGTGGTACGCTGTAGCGAGCTGACCATCTTCAACGGCTTTTCCCCCAACGGCGACGGCATTAACGACACCTTCACCATTTACGGCCTCAGCAACTACCCCGGCAGCATCTTGCGCATCTTCAACCGCTGGGGCAACCTCGTCTTCGAAGCCACCGACTACCAAAACGACTGGAATGGAAAATGGGAGGGCAAAGACCTGCCCGACGGCACCTACTTCTACTTGCTCGACCTCAACAATGGCGCTCCTCCCCTCAAAGGCCAGCTGACCCTGCTGCGCTGAGTCCACTCCTCCGCCTGCCTACCAATCTGCCCTGCGCAGTGTCAATCCAACTTCGATGAGGATACCTCTGCCAAAGATTTGATGCGGGTGGCACAAGCAGGCCTGGCATGTGGAGGGGGCCTCCAAATTGCTCAAGCTTTCAATTTGGTCGTAAACGGCGCCCTGAGGGCGAACCATACATGTGCCAACAAGGTGGGCAGCAGCCCATAGTGGCGTCGCATGACCTCGAAACGGTCCCGCAGCGAACGCCGGTGGCGTTGTACCGAAAGCCCTCCCACGAGATATTCGGCGACGATGAGGCCCGTGTGGACGTTTCGACGGCTTTTCTTCAAAACCTCGATGACCCAGTCGATGTCGGCTGTGAGGTTGTCGGTTCGATAGGGAGGGGCTATTTCCCGGCGAGCCAGGAACGCCTGATGGCATACCACCATGCCGTGGAGCAGGCTTTTCCAGGTGAGTTGCTCGGGCAGCTTCCGGCTGGTGAGCTTCGAACGCGTGCCGAGGTGGCGGCGCGCCTCGCTGACCAGCATCACCTCGCCATAGAGCACGTCGGTGTCGGCAGTGTAGTGTTCCATCATTTTCTCGATGGTGTCCTGGCTGAAAAGCCTGTCACCGGCATTGAGGAAGAGGACGAAATCGCCCGTAGCCATTTTGAGGCCTTTGTTCATGGCGTCGTAGAGGCCTTCGTCCGGTTCGCTGAGCACGTGCAGGCGCTTGGCGTTGAGCAGGCGTTCGTTGAGGCTCTTCATCAAAGCCAGGATGAGGTGGGTGTGGTCGGTACTGGCCCCATCGATGACGATGTACTCGATGTGCGGATAGGTTTGCGCCAGCACGCTGCGCATGGTTCCTTCGAGCAAGTGGGCGCTGTTGTAGGTAACGGTAATGATGGATACGAGTGGAGGTCTTGGCAACATGAGGCTGTGTACTTGGGGGCAAAGGTGGGGAATTTGCTCCTGTTGCAGGTGACTCAGACCAGTACCAAGTCCGGACGAATCGCCAACCAGCATTTAGAAAACAAAAGACCCGACCCCACACTGGCAAGTGCACCCGTTGGTGCGGCAGGTGTTCAGTGCGGGTCGGGCATGTGTGGAAGCCTCATTCCGGGAGTTTCGGCTTGGCTTCATTGACGGTAGCTCGGGAAGCCGAATTCGGCCCACACGGTTGGGGGGTGAGTGAAATCGTCCGTTTGGGAGGAGCGCACAGGGAGTGATACCAGTATTAGAAAAAGACCAGGGATGAGCGACCCGGAGGGCAGGTGCAGGAATCAACTGCAAGAAGCAGTCGTGGGGCCCATAGTGTTTGGGGTGCCAGTAGTGACGTCAACCGACGCACCGAGCACGGTAATCACCTGTTTGGAGTCCCTCGTCGGGTCGCTTCCCTTGCCAGGATATGGAGCAAAAGAAAAAGGGTAGAAATCAGCCTCGCCGCCGTGCATGCAAAATGATGGAAAGGCAGGAGTAGTGCCGGCAGGTGAATGCGGAGGTGTGCGTTTAGGTGCCGCCGAAAGGGCGTGCTGTAATGGATTGCCAGGCAAAAGGCCGGTAGCGGCAGGCCCGCTTCCATGGAGGTAGCAACACTTGAAAACCCAGAGTGCTATACCGAGCAGCACGAGCCAGGTGCCCAGGGGCATACGTGTCGAAGGTCTTTTGTTCATAGCTTGAGTGTGTCTGTCGTCAAAAACGCGAGCAATGGCACTCCCTTGCAGGAGTGAGTGGAATGTGTGAGCGAACCGTTCTTATACGTGTGTTTGATTCCGGCGACACTGCTTCGGCGTCGGCTTCAACGCCTTGTCGTCAACGGGTCAGCATTTGGGTATATGGTGAGATCGAGCCAGAGAGGAGCTCCTCGGAGGGAGTCGTTTGAAGTGCGAGCAAAGGTAACTACAGCCAGCCGGCCAACCAAGTAGCGCGTGGCATTTTTGTCGCGCGGCTTTTCATCGAGGAATCCCTGTCTGCCGACCAGGCAGGCCTGTCTGCCGACCAGGCAGGCCTGTCTGCCGACCAGGCAGGCCTGTCTGCCGACTAGGCAGGGAGATACTGAAGAACTGAGGAACCCCCGTCACGCCCTTCACGTCCGTCACGTTCGTCACGCTCGTCAAGCCCGTATTGTCGGTTCAGAAAACTGGAGCTATCTGAAAGTTAGCTCCTGTAAGGGCTGCATCAGCCGCTCACTGCAAGTGCGAATTCAGCCGCTCGCTGCAAGTGCAAATTCAGCCGCTCGCTGCAAGTGCAAATTCAGGCGCTCACTTCAAGTGAGCGCCTGATTTGGCCCCCCTCGCCCGTCACGCCCGTCACATTCGTCACGTTCGTCACGCTTGTCACGTTCGTCTTGGGGCTTTGATTGCTCGTTTTGGTGCTCGACCTAAAGGTCGAGCTACTTGCACAGCCTGAAGGCTGTGCTACGGGGAGTCACGTTCGTCACGTTTGTCACGCCCGTCACGCCCGTCACATTCGTCACGTTTGTCACGTTCGTCACGCCTGTCACGTTCGTCACGCTCCTCAAAAGTGCTTCCAGCCTTGGGCGAACAGGTCGAGACGCTTGCCACCGGAAGTGTGGAGTTTGACGCCTCCCGACGCTTCGGTGATTTCACCGGCGATGTAGATGTCTGGCAGCAGGCGTACTTTTTCTAAGTCTTCTGGACGGATGGTGAACAGCAACTCGTAGTCCTCACCGCCGTTGAGGGCGCAGTTGATGGGGTCGATCTGAAACTTGAGGGCCAGCATTTTGGCTTCGGGATGAATGGGCACACCGGTTTCTTCGATGTAAGCACCCACTTTGGACTGTTTGCAAATGTGCATGAGGTCGGACGACAACCCGTCTGAAATGTCGATCATGGCAGTGGGCACCAGTTGGGCTTTTTCGAAAATGTCGATCATGTCGAGTCGGGCTTCGGGTTTGAGAAAGCGGCCAACGGCGTGTTGCTGGTTCTCGAGGTCGGGCTGAATGGAGGGGTCTTCGAGGTAGAGCTGTTTTTCCCTTTCGAGCAATTGCAATCCGAGGTAAGCCGCGCCGAGATCGCCGGTGACGCAGATGAGGTCGCCGGGGCGGGCTCCCGATCGATAGGTCAGTTTGTTCTTTTCCCCCTGGCCAATGGCGGTGACTGAAATGATGAGGCCCTTGTGGGAGGAAGTGGTATCACCTCCTACGAGATCCACGCCGTAGGTCTTGCATGCGGCTTCGATGCCGCTGTAGAGTTCCTCGAGTGCTTCGACGCTGAAGCGATTCGAGACGGCGATGGAGACGGTGAGCTGCCGAGGCCGGGCGTTCATGGCGCAGATGTCGGAAAGGTTGACCACGACCGATTTGTAGCCGAGGTGCTTGAGGGGAAAGTACATCAAATCGAAGTGAATGCCTTCGACGAGCATGTCGGTGCTCACCACCGTGAGGAAGCCTTTGTTGTCGATGACGGCAGCGTCGTCGCCGACGCCCTTGACGGTGGAAGGGTTGCGAATTTCGAAGCGGGAGGTGAGGTGCTCGATGAGGCCAAATTCGCCGAGGGTGCCGATTTCCGTTCGAGTTGGTTGCGCTTGTTCAGCCATGGTAGTTCATTTTCGTTGGTCTGGGGGCAAAGGTAGCATGCGGTGACGGGGAAATGGTGGTCGGCTGTCCATGGCAGGAAATGGTGCCCTTTCACATTCTCACAACGTCGCATCGAACCGGCAGCCATTTACTTTGTGCACGCCAAACCACAATCAGTAACCAAACTTGGAACCCATGCGCCTTTTTTTGCTGTTTACCCTCTCTGCCGTGCTGGCCTTGACGGCTTGCAAGAAAGACGATCCGAACCCCACCGACGACAACGTCCTCCACTACGACGGGGAAAACTCCTCTGGCCCATTGTTGGTGGCCGGCACACACGAGCTCGCCGTGCGCTTTCCCGCTGCCATGTTTACCGACCACGTCGGCAAACGCCTCGACGCCGTTCGCTTTTTCGTGGGCATACTGCCCGCTGCATGCGAGGTGAAAATCTACGGCCAGGGTACCGCCACCCAGCCCGGCCAGCTACTCTATACGGCCAATGTAGGCGACGTGCTCAGCGCACCCACCTGGAACGAACACAAAATCAACGGCAATCTGCTGGCGGCAAACGAAGACCGCTGGGTGGCCATCGCCGTGCGTCACGACCAAACCCAACAATCCATCGGTTGTGATGCGGGCCCGCGCAAACCCGACGGTGACTGGCTGTTCATGAGCACCGATGGCGACTGGAGAACGTACCTGGAACGCACGGGTGAATCAGTGAACTGGAACATTCGGCTGGTGCTCCAATGATGGAGCAATCCGGTCAGTAGGCAGTTTCCAGTGGGCAGTAGGCAGTGGGCTTCGGTTCGCTGTCTGCGACGCGTAAGCTCACCCCTGTCTGTTCAGCCCATTTGTCCAGGATGGACAGGACGGGCAAGCACGGCTGCTCATCGATTGCTCGAATCCTCTTCCAATGCATCCTTGTCCAGCGGCACTGTGGTCATTTGGCTCATCACAGAGGGGTCAGCTCTGTTGTGGCTGCATTTCGAAAAAGCGCTCAGCCAGATGGAGTTTGCGCAACAGCGAGCGCTTTTTGGTCTGGTGGTCTTGCATGCGCCGCAGGATGTCGTCGAGTGAGCGGGTAGCCTCTACCACGTGTTCGCCCTTGTTCAGCATGATGCATTCGGCCCGCTGGCCGAGGGCGGCGTCAGAAATTTCGGCACGGGTGGGCAAGCCTGCCTTGGTGAGTTCCTCGAGCACCTGAGTGGCCCAGATGGCTGGCACGTGGGCAGCTTCACAAACCCACAGGATCTGCTCTTGCACCTCTGCCAGGCGTTCGAAGCCACATTCCACTGCCAGGTCGCCACGGGCGATCATCACGCCTACCTTTTCGAATCGCATGGCCTCGAGCAGGATGGCGGGCAGGCGTTCGAAGCCGCGTCGGGTCTCGATTTTGAGCACCACGCCGGGCAGGGGGCGGCCGAGTCTTGCACTGCACTTTTCGAGGGCGTCGTAGAGGTGATCGACGTCGCGAGGGTTGTTGACGAACGACATGCCCACCAGGTCGGCATGTTCGACCACGAAAGGCAAGAGGTGCCGGTCGTCGTCGGTGAGGGCAGGCACCTCGATGCGTGTATCGGGCAGGTTGATGCCTTTGCCGGCGCGCAGCTTGTCGCCCGAGTCGGAGGCATGGGTAATGCGGAGTTCGAGGTAGTCGGGGGTAGTGGCAACGATTTCAGCGCCGATTTTGCCATCGTCGAACCAGACGGCTTCTCCTATGGCAGCAAATGCGAGTACCTCGGGAAGTGTGCAGCCAAGCGAGGCAGGCTCGAGCGTTCCGTCGGGTCGGGTTTGTGGGGGCTGGGCCATGCGTTCGTCGCGATAGAGCCTGAGTATGTCGCCGGGTTTGACGAGCAGGTAGCCCGGCAGGGGCGGCAGGCTGTCGAGGCACCAATCTTTGCGGGCCGGCCATTTTTTTCCTTCCCTTTTCAGACGGAAAGGCATTCCCGACCAGAAATAGGCAGTCTTGTGGAGGAGGGTCAGGCAGCCCGAGGAGCCCACCTCATCGATCAGGAGCCGCCTGCGGGCTTGCCGGGCATCGCGAAATACCAGCATGTCGCCCCGTTTGCACTTTTCGAACCAGGGCGAAGGCAGGGGCAGGCATGCGTGCACACCAGGGGGTGGCGCCGTGGGTTGGCCGGCCGGGTAGAGCCACACCCTGGCGGGTTCCACCACCTCTCCTTTTTCGTTTTTACGGGGGCGCACCTTGACGACCTCTGGGCCGGGCGGCATGGGGCCGGTGCGAAGTTTGGGCCCGCTCAGATCGATGAGCACTCGGCAGGGGTGGCCCGTACGGCTCTCGGCCTTGCGAATCGTTTCGACCATCTGGGCCCAAGCTTCGGGCGAATCGTGGGCCGTGTTGATGCGAGCCACATTCATGCCGTGCTGTAGCAGGTCGCTGACCAGTGACAGGTCGTAGGCTGCTTCGGAAGGCATGGTCACCATGATGCGAGCCCGGCGCCCCGAGGGCAGTTCCCCCAAGAGCATGTCGGTGTGGCGCTCGAGCAACAGCCGCCCTTGCCGATGGCAAACGGGCGGCGGCTGGGGCGGCGTCCAGCTGCGCCCGGCGAGCCTGTGCAGCACTTCCATGACGGCATACAAGGTGGCCATGACCTTGCGCTCGGCCCGGCCCAGGGAGGAAAGCCCCCATTCCGACAGCAGCAGCTGCAGCTGGCGGATGTCCACGGTGCGCATGGCGAGGTAGTGCAGCAGGTTGACGGCACTGGCTCGCCAGTCGGGGTGCAAATCTGCAGGCAGGGGGCACTGGGCAGCCATGTGTTCAACGTGGTGCTGGAGCTCCGCCACCTGCTCGAGGAGGGTTTCGAGTTCGGCTCTGTCACAGGGCCATTTTGGTTCCATTGCTTCGGGTTGTGAGGCGTAAACTTCGGGGAATTCAGTCGAATTGGTGGAATGCCAAGGCCGGGGAAGCGGGCAACCCCCAGGCCCATCGGTCAGGCAGGGAGCGTGCGTGCCATGAGCTGGACAGCGGCCCGTTTCGAGGGGTCAACCGACGGCAGCACGGAAGATGCCTTTGGGGTATCGGCGTTTCATGAGGCCTTTGAGGTATTCGTACACGCGGGGTTCGGCCACGAAATCGTGGCCACTGAGGTCCACCACGAGGATGGGGAGGTTTTGCTCCGTTTTGAAGTAGGAGAAATAGGCGTCCTGGAGGTTCTGGAGGTAGGCGGGTTGGATGTGCTTTTCGTAGTCGCGTCCTCGCTGGCGGATGTTGCGCATCAGGTCATCGACGCTGCGGTGCAGGTACACCAACAGGTCGGGTCGGGGGAAGGTGGCGTTGAGGGTGTGGAACAGGCGGGCGAACAGGCGGTATTCCTCCTCGTTGAGGTTGTTTTTGGCGAAGAGGAGGGTTTTCATGAAAAAATAGTCGGCCACGGTGAGGTTGGGAAACAGGGAAGGGTTGGCAAAGGCCTCCTGGAGTTGTTTGTGCCGTTCGGTCATGAAGAACAACTCCACGGGGAAGGCATAGCGTTCGGGGTTTTCGTAGAAATAAGGCAGGAAGGGGTTGTCGGTGAACTGCTCGAGGATGAGCTCGCAGCCATACTCGTCGTGGAGCATGCGACACAGGGTGGTTTTGCCGGCGCCGATATTGCCTTCGATGGCGATGAAGCGATGGGGGAAGGGCGTGTCGTAGGCCCTTGCTTCCACGTCGATGGGATCGTTTTGGCTTTCTTTCATGGTTCGGCGGCTGGGATTGAGATCAGCGTGGGAGGTCTTCCATTTCGAGCATGATCACGTCGAGGTCGTCGGTGCTGGCTTCGTAGAGTTCCTCGATGGTCATTTTGAGGACGGGATGCCTTTTGAGCGGGGCGATTTCGAGCATGGGGATGAGGGCAAAGTTGCGGCGGGGCAACAGGGGATGTGGGATGCGGAGCTCGGGGGTGTCGATGACGAGGTTTTCATAAAAAAGGATGTCGATGTCGATGGGTCTGGCTTCCCACTTGCTTCGACGGGTGCGCCCCAGGGTGGCTTCTATTTGCCAGATGGTGTGGAGTACCTCGTGGGGTTTGAGGGTGGTCATCACCTCGAGGGCCTGGTTGATGTAGTCGGGCTGATCGACGTGGCCCCAGGCCTGGGTTTCGTAGAAATGGGAGGCTTTGGTCACCGGGCCGATGCGCTCGGCAATGGCTTTGGTGGCCGCCGTCAGGGTGCCGATGCGGTCGCCGAGGTTGCTGCCGGTGAGCAGGTATGTCTTCTTCGGTTTGCTCATGGGCGCAAATGTAAAAATCCGACACTACTTGGCCGGATTGCTTTGGACACGGCGTATCTTGGGCACAGGTGAAAGCACGGCGAGTAGCCTCTCGCCACCATTTTTTTTCAAAAACTGATGAACATGACTTTGAGAGAATGGATCGACAAATTCAAGCAGGAAATCGAGGGCCCGCGGTGGAGAATGGCCATCTCGATTTTCATGGACCACATCTTCATGAACCCCCAGTATCACAATCGCTGTGTGCCCACCGAGGAATACGTGGATTTACTCAAGGAGAACCTCCGGATCCTCGGTGAGCGGGTGCTGCCCAATCAGGGTTGGACGACCGTGTCTATCATGATGTTCAAAAACGAAGACTACCAGATTTACTCCGCCGGTGGGATAGTCGGCACTACGCCTTACAGCGCCGTTTTCCTGCCCGAAATGAGCAAGGGTGTGCTGGCCTTGTTCCAGGGAGGCAAGATGCATTGCGCCCGGTTCACCATCCACGCGCTGAGCACGAAACCCGACCAGGAGGGCAACGGAAAGCCACCGGCGAATTGAAGAGCCGAGTCCTCTGAAAAAAGCCATTTCAGTGTAAAAAAAATTCAGTGCCTCACTCCTGACAGCTCTCGAAGTGCCTCACTCCTGACAGCACCCGAAGTGCCTCACTCCTGACAGAACTTGAAGTGCCTCACTCAAAGGGAGACTCAACTTCACTCAACCAACGTACCTTACACCAATTTCCAAGGAAAAGGATTTTGGCAGTATGCTCGAGAGCTCTGTCAGTCCACCTGTTTCAGCAAGAGACACCACACTTTCGCGATATGAGCCTGATTGAACGCATAGAGGAAATGCGCCGAGCGCTCTGCTCGCCCGAGTGGCAACATGCGATGACATACTTCGCCGAGCACATCGGCTTGGACCCCGAACTGCATGCCACCAGCGAGCCCACCACCGAAATCGATGAGCTGGTGTTGTCCGCCTTGCAGGCCATCGGCCGGGCCCTGTTCCCCCGCGAAACCGGCGTGGAGGCAAGTTTCGTCGTCAACAAAAGCGCGCCCTTCAAACTCTACCACGGCGCCGGCCTCGTCGAGTCTCACCTGTTGATGATCTTCTACCTACCTGATATGGAACTGGGCTGCCTGATGATAATCCTCGACGACAGCACCCAATTTGCCCGCTTCCGGCCCAACCCGGTTCCGGGCCACAAACAGTCCGGCACCTCGGGACTCGACCTCATCATCAATCCCAACTAAAGCCTTTTTGGAAATGCCCCTCTACGCCTTGGCCCTGGTGACCTATTTCGCAGTGCACAGCCTGCTGGCAGCCGAAAGTGTGAAAGCCTTCCTGATGCGATGCTGCCTGCCTCGGCGCTGGTACCGGGTGATCTACAACCTCGTTGCGCTGGCCGGTCTGGCCGGGCTCGTTTTCCTGTATGCGTCGCTGCACCCCGAGCCCATCGGTCCTGCCTGGCTGCACGCCTGGCCGATCGGACTGGTGGGAGGGCTGCTGGCATTGGCTGGTGTGGCCGTGGTGATGTTGGCATTTCGCCACTACGACCTGGCCGAATTTTCCGGCCTGCAACAGTGGCGGCAGGGGGAAGCAGGCACTCCCCCACCCCTTGTCACTACTGGCCTGAATGCCCGCGTGCGCCATCCGCTTTATTTCGGCACTCTGCTGATGCTTTGGGGCTGGTTTGCGACCTGCCCGACCGATGCCGTACTTTTGTCGGCCCTGATTGGCAGCGCTTACCTGTGGGTGGGTGCGCGGCTCGAAGAAGCCAAGCTGGTCCGGCTTTACGGGGAAACCTATCACCAGTATCAGCGCCAGGTGCCCATGTTGCTGCCGCGGCTGTTTGGCCGTTCCTGAATCCCGCCCTGCTCATGCAGCTTCACCAAGAGTAAAAAAAATCACTACCCGACATGCACAAAGTACTTTTTGTGGCCATTGCGATACTGCTGCCCACGCTCATGCACAGCCAATCGCCCCTTGCCGACACCACCGTCTATAAAGTAGTGGAAGAGGCCCCGCGCTTTCCCGGCTGCGAGCAACTCGACACCACCGCAGAAGTGCGGGCCAAGTGCGCCGAGCAAGCCCTGCTCATGTTCTTCAACCGCAATATCGTCTATCCGCAAGTGGCCCGTCAGGAACAAATCGAAGGCACCGTCGTGCTCTCCCTCGTCGTCGAACCCGACGGCCTGATTTCCAACCCCACCATCATCAAGGACATTGGCGGCGGTTGCGGTGAGGAGGCCCTGCGCGTGGCCAACGCCATGAACGAGGTGCTGCGCCGCAACAACCTCCGATGGACTCCCGGCAAAATCAAAGGCCGCCCCGTGCGCACCCAGGTCACCATCCCCATCCGCTTCAAACTGCAAGACCCGCCCGACTTCGTCATCGTCGGCGCCGACACGGTGTACGTCGTTTTCGACGACAGCCTCCGCTTCAACGGCGGCCCCCAGGCACTCCAGCAAACCCTCGACGCCAACCTCCGATACCCCGCAGCCTACGCTGACTCCTGCCTCATCGGCACCATCGACATGACCCTGCGCGTAGACCCCCGAGGATTCGTCAAAGTCATCGACCTGGCCGATTACAGCAACCTCGGCCCCGACTTCTGGTGGGAGGCCATCCTCGCCGCCAGCCAGACCTGGCGACAATGGACGCCGGCCACCCGCCACGGAAAAGCCGTGCCCGCTCCCTACGACGTCAGCGTCACCTTCCTGCCGCCCGCAGCCCACTGCAAGCAGCGCATCGAGCAATTCAACCAGGCCAACGCCCTGGCCGAAGAGGGCTCCCGCCTTTTCAACGAAGGCAAAAAGGAGGAGGGCTTGGAAAAAATCTCCCGCGCCATCGCCCTCTTCCCGAACAATGCCAATTTCCTCTACATGCGCGCCCAGGCATACCTCAACATGGGCCGCAAGGACGAAGCCTGCGCCGATTTCAAAAAGGTGGACAGCATGGTTTACATCGAGCTGGTCAGGGAACTCATACCCCTGGTTTGCCCGCAGTGAGGCCGCACAGCATCGGCAGGCATCCGCAACGGCGCCGTTGTGCCACTTACAGGTCGTTGCACACGCTGAAAAAAGCAAGCAGGACGCCCGTTTGGGCGCCCTCCCCGCAACCATTTACACCTGAGCCAGTTTTCTGAAAAAAATTTCAATGTGCGCCAATATGAGCGGCCATCATCCTCGTTCCCCTTTTCCGAAAACCACCCAAACAGAACCGACCATGCACACTCGCTCCGTTTTCTCCACTTGCCTGCTGCTCACCTCCATGGCCTTCAGCGCCCAGGCCCAGATCGATACCCTGCCCGCCGACTTCGTCGTCAAGGGCAAGGCCATCGGCATCAGCGCCCCCGAACTCATCGACCAGATGATGGTCGTCATGCCCGGCTTCGATCCATCGGCACGGGATTTCGTCAGCGAGCAAACCGTCAAACCTTACATGATGCCCCCGCGCCACGCCCGCGGCAAGGCCGCATCTACCACCTACACCCTGGCCACCTGCCTGGAGTTTTACACCAACTACGAGTCAAACTACAAACTCAACCTGAGCCCTGATTTCGTCAAGCTCCAGCTCCAGCGCAACGGCCCGCTCGACATCCGCAACGCCCTGCGTTTCCTCGTCACCGATGGCACCGTCAGGGCCGATGTGGTACCCTTCGACGCCACGACCCTGCCTCCCGGCTCCGACAACGCTGACCGCTACCTCATCGACAACTATCTCCAGATTTTCTCCCCCCAACACCGCAACAGCCAAAAAATCTTCCAGGTGCAAAAAGCCATCCTCAAAGGAAACCCCGTCATCGTCGAAATGAAGGTGCCAAGCGATTTCCGCTCCCTGACCAACACCCGCTTCTACGCCTTCGACGGCAACGCCACCGACGAGGTGTTGCCATTCATCGTAGTCAGCTACAACATCCAGTTGGAGGCCTTCGAAATACTCAGCGCCTGGGGTCGGGAGTGGGGCCACAACGGCTACCTCTGGGTCGATTTCGACGACTTCGCCACGCTGGCCCAGTACGGCTACGTGATGGTGCCCCGACGCTGATACCGCAGGCAACTGGCCTGCCCGCCGTTGGTCAGGAAAAAAAAGCCGCCGCCCGGTCTGCTGTGCCAGGCGGCGGTTTGCTTTTACGCTCCACCGATTTGCAGGGAATCACATCGGATGGACGTGGAATTCTACCGTTTCAGATGTTTCGGACACACCTTCGTCGTGGCCCCATACTTTGGCTTCGAGCACCCAGTCGGTATGGCCGGGCACCACGGCGGGGTCGAGCACGAAATCGGCCTGGAAAGTATAGGTGCCCGAGGTGGCATGCACGTGGGCCTCTGTGGGCTGGTCGAAGATGACCTGCGAAATGTCGGCCTTGTTGTAGATACGCACTTTGACATGGTGGACGGTCATCAGGTTTTCCTCCGAAAACTCCACGTGGATGTGCAGGGTGTCGCCCTGGTGTTTGGGTGTATCGTCGGGCGAGACGATGTGCACGTGGTAGTGTGGCATATCGGTGTGGTTGTCTTCGTCCTTTTTGCAGGCGATGACGCCCAAGACGAGGAGAACACCGACGAAGAGCAGATTTTTCATATTCCAAAATGGTTTGAAGGCGCCGCAAGGCGCCAAGGGTTATACAGGAATGAGGTTCAGAACGAGCGGGCCATTTCTACCGACAGCCTGGTCGAGGCCTGCATCTGGCCGTCGGCGTAGTGCTGGGCCAGGGGTATGAAAGTGCCGGCAGACACGGTCCAATCGCCTGCCGAGAGGCCGAGGGCGACCCTGGCAAAGAGGCCTTTGCCGCCAGAGCCTTCGGCCCGGTTGCCGCTGGGCTGGTGGTTGGGGGCGAAGTACTCGGCAGTGAGGCCGGCCATGGGACGCCATTGCCAGGCCTCGGGGCCCATGGAACGGTAGGCCAGGACCGACAAGGCATATTGGTCTCCGTAGTGGTAGTCGTCGCGGCTGCGACCGTTCCATTGGGCGGCGGCCTGCCACTGGATGCCGGTGGCCCCGCCTCGTACGTCGCCGTTCAACTCCAGCAGGGCGGCGAAATTTCCCGTGCCGAGGTTGAAGTTGCCGGGCAAGTTGCGAAAGCCGATGTCGTCGAGGTAGCGGCCTGTGGGCAGTTTCACACCCACACCCATTTCGAGCAGGTGCCGAGTGCGGCCTTGCCGTCTGTCAACCAATGAACGATGAAGCAGCAAGCGCACATCGCCGGCACCCACCAGCTCCGTGCTACCTGCATCGCTGTGGCGTACATTCCAGCGCAGGGGCAGCCGCGCAGCCACGCTCCAGCGCTCGGCGAAATGCCAGCGGCCGAACAACTCCAACAGGTGGAACCGGTCGGTCCAGGCCGGCTCGTCGGCCAGCTGCGATTCGAAGGGAGCCCGTACCCAGCGCAAACCAAGGTGGTTGGCACCGAGCTGCTCGGCCGCCACCGTACTGCCACAGGAAGCCACCGCTCCCGTAGCACAGCACGCCTGGCCGTACACGCCCCCCTGCACACCCAGCCAAAGGGCTGTGGCAAAGATTATTTTGTGCATGGTCTATCCCTTTAGAGCGTGAACGATTGGTGAGCGACCTGCAGGCAGCTCGACGAAAAGCAGGCTGTCGTCCGACTTAGCCGACATCGAAGCCACATTAGCCATCCATGGCACTGGCCACAGGCCAACGCCGGCTGCTTGGCAGGAAACTCACACGTGAATGCGGAAAAAGAAGGCGAGCACGGGGCGCGGAGGATGGAACAGCTCGGCGACGAAATCCGCGCCGGCGCCAAGGGTGGCACCTACCGGACGCATATTGAAGGGAAGGATTAATTCAGCTGTAAGCGCGGCAAGTGAGCTGGCGATGAGGGTCAGTTTGAGGGCCTCGTCGATGTTGAGTGGCTCCTTACCCGTGTCTTGCTGCTCCTGCCGCTGCAACTCTTGATGCAAAAAGCACTTGCCATGGCACTGCATTTCGGGCCGGTCCTTGTTGACGCACCAGCGCTGCTCCACATAGGGCTGGGCCACCTCGAATACGACCCACACGAAGAAGTGGGACGAGGAGGTCAGTCCGATGAGCAAGCTCAGTGCTATGGCGACGAAACTTCGCATGTGAATGGCACGTTGAGGCGGCGCTTGGCTGCCCGATCGATGCCGTTGGAACGGCAGGGCAAACATACCACATGGCCACCGATGCTTTTGCCTGAAAAATGTCAGCTGGCAGATTGATCCCCGTCATGGTTGCACATTCCGGGGTATGGTCAAGATCTGCTCCTGCCGGCCGTCGAACCACCAGAAGCGGCCACCCGACCAGGCTCCGTTTTCCTCCAACATGATGCGCACCAGCTTGCCTCCCCATTCGGGCACGGGAGTGGCGGCAAACAGCTCGATGGAATAGGCCGTGTCGTCGTTGAGCGGGTAATCCCCAGCGCCAGGCACGCCCTGCTGTTGGTCCCACAGGCCGATGGTGGGGCCGGCGGCGTGGCCGTGAAGGCCGATGGGGTGCGTGTAGATGGAGCCATGGATGCCTTCCGAGCGAGCTTGCGCCAGCGCATCGGCCAGGATCTGGTTGCCACTTTTACCGGTGCGAAACTGGCCGACGAGGATGTCCTGCAGGCGGTTGGCGTTGCGCATGGCTGCCTGGAGGCCGGCAGGCACTTGACGCTCGCCGGGGCGGAGGACGTAAAAGTGCTGCTGCTGGTCGGTGTTGAGGCGCAGGTAGGTGATGCCGAAATCGACGTGCAGCAGGTCGCCGTGGTGGATGACGTCGTCCTGAGGTCGTTTGGAAAACGAGCGGAGGAATTCTTCGTTGCCGCGGTCGGCCCGCTGGATGGAAACCGAGGGGTGGAACCAGGTGTCGAGGCCGAGCTGGCGCACCCGCTGACGCAGCCACCAGACCACGTCGTCGGTAGTGGTGATGCCGGGATGGATGATGCGCTCCGACAGGCCCTCTTGCAGGATGGTGTGGCCGAGCCGGCAGATCATGGTATAGAGCTCGAGCTCACGGGGGCTGCGGGTTTCGAGCCAGGCCACGGCCAGCCGCTCTGCCGACACCACGCGATCGTGGAACTCGGCCGGCAGGTAGTGCATGAAGGTCTCGTACTCGGTGTGAGGCAGGCCGTCGGCAAGGGCAAAGTCTTTGGAAAAGTTGAGTCCGATGCTGCGGGGGTTGCGCTGGCGGATGGTCTCCACGAGGGCCTCCCACTGGTCGGGATAGACGTCGAGGTTCCAGGCGCCTTGCAGCAGTCGGCCCACGTCGTAGCGGGCAATGGCAATTTTTTCCAGGCCTTCCGCTCCGCGGTCGTGGAAAACGAGGATGGTGCGCCTCCGAGCCGACAGCCAGGTGGGCGGCAACATCGTCTTCAGGACGGGGTCTTCGTTGTACTCCCTCGAGATGATCACCCACATCTGTATGCCTTCGCGGCGCATCAGCTGGGGCAGCAGACTGTCGAGGCGCCAGGCCAGCACTTCTTCCACCACGCGGGCCCGCTCGCGTTCGTCGAGTATGCCGGGCATGGGCTGGGTGTGCAGGGTGCAAAACCAGGCACATGCCAGCGCCGATGTCAACAACCATTTTTTCATCTTCGAAAAATTTTGGCCGGCAAAATAGGGCATTCGGACAATGGGGCGAAGCATGGTGGCCTGACAGCCCCCTCTTTCTTCCGGACAGGCCGGCGTGACGAACGTGACGAACGTGACGGGCGTGACAAACGTGACAAACGTGACGGACGTGACGAACGTGACAAACGTGACAAGCGTGACGGACGTGACGAACGTGACAAACGTGACGGACGTGACGAACGTGACGGACGTGACTCCCCGTAGCACAGCCTTCAGGCTGTGCAAGTAGCTCGACCTTCCCGTCTGTCCGACGGACAGGCCCGTCTGTCCGACGGACAGGTAGGTCGAGCACCAAAACGAGCAATCAAAGCCCGGAAGACGAACGTGACGAACATGACGAACGTGACGGGCGATGGCGGCCAATTCAGGAGCTCACTGCAAGTGAGCGCCTGAATACATGAAGCGAGCGGCTGATGAAGCCCTTACAGGAGCTAACTTTCAGATAGCTCCTGTTTTCTGACCCGACAATACGGGCGTGACGAACGTGACGGGGGCTTCAGTGCTTCAGTTCCTCAGTCCCTCCAAAGTCGCATCCTTTTCTACAAAATGCCGGACAATTTCCCATAATAGCGCTAATACCTCGGGCCAAGTGGAATAAATTGGATGCTAAAACTTTCCATGCAGTCATGAAAACAATCCTACTCCTTTTCGCCTGCCTGAGCACCTGCACGCTGAATGCCCAATTGTTCCTTCCCTTCAAGTTGCTCCACCAAGAAGCCAGCTATTGCAACCCCAACGAGCAAATCATGGTACCCGACCACTTTCGGGTTTATCAAACGGTGAACGATTTGTGGGATGCGCCGGTGGATTCCACCCGGTGCTTTTCCTTCGAGGGCAAACCCATTTCTGCGGTGCTCGACCTGTCGCCCATGGACTTCCAGCGTCCATTGTTCATCCAGTTCCTGTTCGACTCGCTAATGCTTCTGCCCGACACGATTTACGACTTCTACCTGAATGCCTCTTACTTCCATCTGAACCAATTGCCGGTTGAATACGGCATCGATTGCAGCAACGGGGTGTGTACGGGATTTCTGGCAGGCGTGGAAATACCCGACGAAACCGGCACGGGTACCACCCTGCGATGGTACGAGATGAGCACAGGCCCTGAGAATTACGACTACTTTTCCTATTGCTTTTTGACCGAAAGGTTTGGCGGCACCCTCAGGTACCTCATTTTCAAGTTGACTTTGAACGACGTCTTGCCGCCGAATGCCAAGCTCGAATTGTTCTGGGGCGGAGTAGAAATCCAGTGGGCCCTTACTTTCAATGCCCCCAACCCCCTTGTCGCAACGGAAGACTATTTCAATGGCACCTCCTACGACGTCGATTTGATAGACTTCGCGCCAGACATATACTACAATAGCATGCTGTTCAAGTACCCCGACACCACCTACCCTTCCTCTCAAAACCTGGGTTACTACGACGTCGAGATCTTTCCCAACAAGCCGTCGCCCCAAGTGATCAACCTGATAGCGGACGATAACTTGCAGGTCCTTTTTCAGCCATTCACGACCCTGCGCGGTGGTCTGGTCGAGGGAGATACCCTTCGCCACCAGGTCAACTTCATCGCCAATGGTCTCACCATGTGCCTTGGCCTAATCATCGATTTGATCTTCGACGATGGCGCCAGCTTCATCTATCGATCGGGCGATATCCGCTTTCTCAACCACAAAGCCTGTTTCATGTTCCGACGGGGCAGTCGCCTCAAAATCGACGACGGAGCTACTTTCCACTACGGCAATCACAAACTCGGCATCCTGGCCATCTATCCCGATGCCAGGCTGGAGTTTGGTCGCAACGCCACACTCATCATGGACGGCCGCATGATGCTCTTCGGCTACCCCCACGCCCCTGACATGGAACTCCACATCGAATTGCATCCGGGCCAAAAACTCGTCTTCACCGAGCATGCCCGGCTGATGCGCGTGGGGTGGGCGTATGCGCCCGTGCACCTCAACGTGCACATGCTCGGTGGCGAGCTCGACGATTCCCGCCTCAGCCCCGCAGACCGAAGCCTCATCCGTCGCATTTACCCGGATGTCAGCGGCCGCCTCGACCAACACGTGCACATCAGCCCCAACCCCAACTCGGGCTCTTTCCAACTGCGCATCGACCGTCCACGCAGCGGCCGGGCCACCATCCACTTCTTTACCCCTGACGGCAGCGAAGCCACCTCCCCCATCGAAACCTGGCTCGACCATGGGGTAAACATCATCGACTTGTCCAAACCCCTCGCCCCCGGCGTCTATTTCCTCCGTATCAACACTGGAAATGACTTCGCCACTGCGAGAATCGTGGTCAATTGAAGTAAGGGACTCGATGGGATGGGCTCGTAGCTCTTGCCTCGTAGCTCGTGGCAGGACATAGCCCATTTGTGGGTTTTTAATTCACGCTCCTCACGACTGTCACGTTTGTCACGCCTGTCATGCCCGTCGCCCTATCGGTCGCAATCCCTTTGGCGGTGTAGGTTGGTTGGTGGGCTCGTGACACGTGACTCGTGCCACGTAACCCGTGCCGCGTCCGCAAAGGCCCATTCTGACGGTGCAGGTTGCATTCTGCGTCGTGGTCGCCACCCTTCCTTTGGTTTACGGCAGGTGCGGGGTAGAGACAGACGGCCGCCCGTCTGTGTTGTATCCCCGTCGCAATCCTTGTTGTGGTGGAAGATGGGTTCTGAGCCCTGATGGGCAAGCCTGGTAGTGGTAAAACCACTTCTATTGTCGCAATCCTTGTTGTGGTGGAAGATGGGTTCTGAGCATATGTAAGAGCATATGCAGTCAAGATAGACGAGTTTGTCGCAATCCTTGTTGTGGTGGAAGATGGGTTCTGAGCCATTTCAATGCCCATCTCTCTAAATTTAGAGACCCGGTCGCAATCCTTGTTGTGGTGGAAGATGGGTTCTGAGCGATCAACCTGTCAGATGAACAGGGAAACTTATTGTGTCGCAATCCTTATTGTGGTGGAAGATGGGTTCTGAGGCCCTGCTATCATGGCAAAAAGGTCGCTATACCGTCGGGTCGCAATCCTTATTGTGGTGGAAGATGGGTTCTGAGACTTGAGTTTTCCGCCCTCCCGGTAATCTTTAATTAGTCGCAATCCTTGTTGTGGTGGAAGATGGGTTCTGAGCGCCCATATCTCTACTGATGAGATTTGGGAACCAGGAGGTCGCAATCCATGTTGTGGTGGAAGATGGGTTCTGAGTTGGTATCTGGTTATCTTTTTTGTAGCTATTGGCTTTGGTCGCAATCCTTGTTGTGGTGGAAGATGGGTTCTGAGGAGTGGTCATCAAAAGAAATGTACCACTCATCAGCAGTCGCAATCCTTGTTGTGGTGGAAGATGGGTTCTGAGAGAAGCAAATTCCAAGATCAAGCGGTAAAAGCTTGGCTTGGTCGCAATCCTTGTTGTGGTGGAAGATGGGTTCTGAGCAAATTGGGGATTGACATGAAAGTAATTGCAAGGGCATGTCGCAATCCTTGTTGTGGTGGAAGATGGGTTCTGAGTACTCAAAATGAAGTTAGTGAAGAAGAAGAATTTTTCACTGTCGCAATCCTTGTTGTGGTGGAAGATGGGTTCTGAGTGTTTTTACAGACTGCCAGCTTAAAACATTTATCATTATGAGTCGCAATCCTTGTTGTGGTGGAAGATGGGTTCTGAGGAATTTTTGAGGAAATATGCTCAGAGGCGGGTCTGAACAGGTCGCAATCCTTGTTGTGGTGGAAGATGGGTTCTGAGATTTTAATCACCAGTACAGAACAATGACCCGGCAGGAAATGTCGCAATCCTTGTTGTGGTGGAAGATGGGTTCTGAGGCATTGACATGAAACTTGGATTAAAAAAAATGTCGGTGTCGCAATCCTTGTTGTGGTGGAAGATGGGTTCTGAGGTGGGCAAACGGGGATAGTAATGGTGCGGCCAATGGGTCGCAATCCTTGTTGTGGTGGAAGATGGGTTCTGAGAGGAGCCCAAATGAAGAGGTCTACAAAGAGCTTGAAGTCGCAATCCTTGTTGTGGTGGAAGATGGGTTCTGAGTTTTGCCGTTGTCTGCACTTGCGATCTGCAGACGATAAGTCGCAATCCTTGTTGTGGTGGAAGATGGGTTCTGAGCGGCAACATGGGGGGTAGTGGACTGCCAGATCATAAATAGTCGCAATCCTTGTTGTGGTGGAAGATGGGTTCTGAGGCGACACCATCGAGGAGTGCGTCCGGCAAGCACTGCCCCTCGTCGCAATCCTTGTTGTGGTGGAAGATGGGTTCTGAGTTCATGCGGCAGGGCGACATCCAAATCGCCCGAATCGAGTCGCAATCCTTGTTGTGGTGGAAGATGGGTTCTGAGCGAGCTGCCAATTGCGGGGCGGCGCCTTTCGATCCTTCGGTCGCAATCCTTGTTGTGGTGGAAGATGGGTTCTGAGTTTTTTTCAAGATGATGTCAAAAGCATCAGCTTTCAGTCGCAATCCTTGTTGTGGTGGAAGATGGGTTCTGAGACTATTGATAAAATCATGCGCAAATACTATGGTGTCTGTCGCAATCCTTGTTGTGGTGGAAGATGGGTTCTGAGTTGTCAAGGACAACCAGATCTGATGCCCAACTCCTTTGTCGCAATCCTTGTTGTGGTGGAAGATGGGTTCTGAGGGTGCCTGGAACGCAAGGGCCGGCACCTCCGGCACAAGTCGCAATCCTTGTTGTGGTGGAAGATGGGTTCTGAGAATGGCAAAGGTATTTTTCTTTTCCTCGGTGTTAGTAAAGTCGCAATCCTTGTTGTGGTGGAAGATGGGTTCTGAGTGGGCGTTAGGCCCTGGGACGGGCCGGTAGGCCCTGGGGTCGCAATCCTTGTTGTGGTGGAAGATGGGTTCTGAGGGGCGCTTAACAGCAGTCAAGAGTATAAGACAAAAATGTCGCAATCCTTGTTGTGGTGGAAGATGGGTTCTGAGCAGGGTTATGACACCTGAAGTAATAATTGAAGTTTTTGTCGCAATCCTTGTTGTGGTGGAAGATGGGTTCTGAGAGTAATCGGTTTTAGATGTTCTGAGGGACTTTTTTAGGTCGCAATCCTTGTTGTGGTGGAAGATGGGTTCTGAGGCGAAGATTTTTTTCTTTGAAAGCGTATTAGTAAACGACGTCGCAATCCTTGTTGTGGTGGAAGATGGGTTCTGAGTTGGATGAACGCATCTACTTGGGTCATCCAGATTGTCGCAATCCTTGTTGTGGTGGAAGATGGGTTCTGAGAAAAACCGATCATACCCCATTACTTCGGGCATGGTCGCAATCCTTGTTGTGGTGGAAGATGGGTTCTGAGCACTATGCCATGGCCATACAATCCCCCATGGCTTTGGGTCGCAATCCTTGTTGTGGTGGAAGATGGGTTCTGAGAAGCTGTCCAGCAAACAGACGTTCATCGGCAATATGGTCGCAATCCTTGTTGTGGTGGAAGATGGGTTCTGAGAGCTATTGTTGAAGTAGCTACCAAAAATGGGGCAAAAAGGGTCGCAATCCTTGTTGTGGTGGAAGATGGGTTCTGAGATTTTCTACTTTACTCTCTTCAGTAACTTGTAGTGGTTTTGTCGCAATCCTTGTTGTGGTGGAAGATGGGTTCTGAGGATTTCACGGACTTCACTGAGGCAGAGGAGTTCCTCAGTCGCAATCCTTGTTGTGGTGGAAGATGGGTTCTGAGCAAGTCAATTTGGACTTATTGCCTTATTTAACGCAAAAGGTCGCAATCCTTGTTGTGGTGGAAGATGGGTTCTGAGATCATGGAAATGCTGATTAATACTCCATTTAAATTGTCGCAATCCTTGTTGTGGTGGAAGATGGGTTCTGAGCGATCGGGTCCTGGGTATTCTAAATATTAAGCAATACGGTCGCAATCCTTGTTGTGGTGGAAGATGGGTTCTGAGTATTGGGAGTTAGAAAAGCAAAGAGAAGCGGATGAATTGTCGCAATCCTTGTTGTGGTGGAAGATGGGTTCTGAGCTTGCTGAGAGACTATCAGAAGCTGGTTGTAAGATTGGTCGCAATCCTTGTTGTGGTGGAAGATGGGTTCTGAGAGCAAAGGTATAAAAGTGACTGACAGACAAAAGAATGCGATGGAAAAAATCTTCACAACAAATTGCGCACAAGTGTTAAAATGCACTTTTTCGGGCTTGGTATTAAAGTTTTTTTTAATGTCCTAAAGTAGCGCAGTAGCCAGTTCCTTGAAATCGAGCGGTTTGTGCCTGGCCGCTCGGGGTCGGAGCCGGACTTTGCAGGTTGTCAGCGGTGCAAGTATAGGGAATACCCGAGTTTTGGCGAGGGGCTGCAGCGGTTGATTCCGGGCAGCGGCCGTGGAAACAGAAACGGCATTCTTTGTGCCCCAACCCAACCTGCCGGCTGCATTTTTCGTGATGTGGGGTGAATCGCTTTTATTCGACAACCAAATCCGCTCGCCATGTACCGCATCGCTACCTCTACATGTTGGCTGCTTTTGCTCGCTTGTACCGCCGCCGCCTATCCACTCCAGATCGATGGGTCTGTAACCGATGTCAACGGCTCGCCCCAGGCAGGCATCACCGTGATGATCGACCTGCGCATCAGCCCCACGGGACCTTCCTATTACGCCAATACCCTCATCACCAACGCCGATGGCGCCTTTGCCGATGTGGTGGACATCACGCCCAACTTCCCCCCTTCGGGCTTGGTCGTACTCAGCATGATTGACTGCGACAGCAGCTTCCAGGTCGTGTCTTTGCCCTACGACTCCGCCAACCTCCACATCGTCCACCACTTCACTTGGTGCGCCAACGCGCCTCCTTCCTGCAGCCTGGGCATCGAGGTGGATACCATACCGGGCGGGCTGAAACTGATCGCCGTGCCTGCCGGCACCCCACCTTTTTCATTCTGGTGGAACAACAACATCGCAAGTGTCAGCCCTACCCTTCCTGTAGGTGAGTCGGGCACTTACTGTGTCAGCATGCACGACGCCAACGGATGCACGGCCACGGCCTGTATCACCGTCGTGCTGCCAGTGGGACCTTGCAATGTGCTCATCGCTCTCGACACCTCCTCCAGCAACATCCCCATGCTGGTGGCCCAGCCCGGGGGCACGGCACCTTTCACCTACCAGTGGAGTACGGGAGACTCCACGCAGTCCATCCCGCTTCAGCCCAACCCGGCTTCTGTCAAGTGGTGCGTCACCGTCACCGACGCTGAGGGCTGCGTGGCCACCGATTGCTTCCAGCTGCCTGCGCCCAATTCGTGCCAGGTCGAGATCCAACAGACCAACAGCGGCAGCCTCTTTGCCGCAGTCTCCGGCACCCCGCCATTCGAGTTCTTTTGGAACAACGGAGAGGTCGGACAAACCATCACGCCCGTTTCGCCGGGTGTGTATTGCGTCACCGTCGTGGCGGCCGACAGCTGTACCACCGCTGATTGTTTCAGCTTCAACATGGGTTGCTCGGTCACCATCGTGGAAGATTCCCTCTCACCCACCCCCAACGGCTGGCATCTGACGGCCTATGCTTCCGGAACCCCGCCATTTACCTATTATTGGCAAAACGCCGTGGCCTCTGGGCCCTCCATCACCGTCAGCACGCCGGGAACCTACTGCGTCAAGGTGATCGATGCCAATGGCTGCTCGGCCACCGACTGCATCACCGTGGGCAACTATCCCTGCTCGGTCAAGATCGTGGAGACCTCCCTGCCCAACAGCGCCGACCCCGTCCTCCTGGCCGTGGTGCCCGCCAATGCCTACCTCTACCAATGGAGCTCCGGCGACTCCACACCCTACATCGTGCCCGCCGGCCCCGGCACCTACTGCGTCACAGTCACCCACTCCTCGGGATGCACGGCCAGCGCCTGCTACGACTTCGACCCCATGTTCGGCCATTTCACCGTCAAGGGTTTCGTCAGCGCCGGCGACCTGAGCAACAACCTCCTGCTGCAGGGCACGGTGTACCTCTACAAACTCGACAACACCAGCGCCGGGCTGAGCCTCTTCGGCCAGACGCCCCTGCTGCCCAATCCCACCCTGCCTCCCGCACCCGGCCCCCACGCCTGGTATGACTTCGGCGATGTGCCCCCCGGCCAGTACATCGCCCTGGCCCTGCTCGCTCCCAATACCCCGGGTAGCGACATCTTCCTGCCCACTTACTACGGCGACGTCACCTCCTGGACCGACGCCAAGGTCATTGCCGTGCCACACGGGGGTGAGCTGTTCGACATCCACCTGGTCAAAGGCGATTCCCTCGGCGGGCCCGGCACCATCGACGGGCTTCTGACCAAAGGCCCCGGCCTCTCTCACAGCGGTAGCTCCGAACGCGACGAGGGCGTGGCCGGCGCCACCGTGCTGCTCTTCGACGAGCAGGCCCGACCACTGCAATACCGCATCACGGCTGCCGACGGCAGCTTCTCCTTCTCCCAGCTCCCATGGGGCACCTACGAACTCCGCGTGGACTTGCCCGGCGTGCCCGCTGCCAGCGCCTGGATCACCATCGGGCCCCAGCATGAAAACGCCGAGGTGAAATTCACCCTCACCAGCCAGGGCGTCACCGCCGCCCACCATGCAGCCTCCCCGGCCACCAAGCTCTTCGCATGGCCCAACCCCGGCACTGGCCCCCTCTTCCTGCGCACCCCCCACGAGGTCAGCGGACCCGTAGAGCTCGTCATTTTCTCCGCTACCGGCCAGCCGGCCTACCGCCACACATACGTGCTCGGAGCCCGTGGCCAAACCCTCGACATCGACCTGAGCCACCTGCCCAACGGCATTTACACCGCTTGGCTGTACCATGCCCGCGGCACGGCCACCGCTCGCTTCGCCATCTGCAAACCCTGAGCGGGTCCATACCAACTTCATTCGCCCATGACGCCGACGGATAGATTTCTCATCGAGGAAGTGCAAAGAGGCAGCAGCCGGGCCGAGTACCGGCTGTATCGCCTCTGCTTCCCCCTGCTCATGGGCATCTGCACACGCTACCGCAGCAACCACGACGAGGCCGTCGCCATGGTCAACGAAGGCTTTCTCAAAATCCTGCTCAACCTCCACTCCTACCGTCCCGATCAACCCTTCGAAGCATGGATCCGACGAATCATGATCAACACCCTCATCGACGACTTCCGGCGCCACCATCGCTATCGGGAACACATCAGCCTGCACGACTTCCAGGACTGGCACGACGACGACGGCCTGGTCGATTTCAACCAGGCTGACCTCGACTTCGACGCCGCCGAACTCGAGGCGATGATCCACCAACTGCCTCCCATGAGCCGAAAGGTGTTCAACCTCTTCGCCATCGACGGCTACTCGCACGCCGAAATCGGCGAAATGCTCGGCATCAGCGAGGGGACCTCCAAATGGCACCTCTCTTTCGCCCGCAAAAAACTCCAGGAACTGCTCCTGCAACACCAGAAAATCCACGACAAGCAAACTGGCTCCTGACGACCGCCACTCGAAACCAATTGTGTCATGGAACATCCCATCGATAAATATTTCCGGGAAAAACTCGAAAACCGCCATTTCGAGTTCAGGGAAGAATATTGGCAAAAAGCCCAGGCCCGCATCCGCCAACGCCGCCAGCGCAACTTCCGCCGGTGGATGCTTGTATGCCTCGGCCTGGTTTGCTCCTTTTCGTTGTTCCTATATTTCAATCCCGCACCCCCGGCCTTGCCCACCTCGCAATTTGTCCCGGAAAAACACGCCGGCGAAAATACTGCCCTTGCCCCCCGACACCTGACCGCCAGCGGTGAGCCCAGCCCCGACAAGTATCACCACCCGAGCCCACCAGGCGGCATCCCGGCCGAATCCGGGCAAATGCCAGCGCCCCAATACGCCGAGTGGAACCGCGGACCTGCTGCCAACCCCACCACAGGACCGACACAGGGCACCGAACTTGTTTTTTCGGAAAATATCAACCAGCCAGCGCAACAGAACGGCGGCATTTTTTCCAAAAACAAAACCCAGCCCGGCGAAGCCGCCCTCATGACCCAGGGTGTTTTTTCGGAAAATGTCAACCAGCCAGCGCAACAGAACGGCGGCATTTTTTCCAAAAACAAAACCCAGCCCGGCGAAGCCGCCCTCATGACCCAGGGTGTTTTTTC